>Ga0209812_10001235_pt1 | contig 18613 bp, 18 predicted proteins | sample JI71714BDNA_FD_187502 | JGI IMG/M metagenome (GOLD analysis project Ga0209812, IMG submission 187502) | Wastewater effluent complex algal communities from Wisconsin, to seasonally profile nutrient transformation and Carbon sequestration -... | ecosystem: Engineered > WWTP > Effluent > Algae...
AGGAGGCACCATCCATGTTCGGATTAAGAAATTAGAAGAACTAAAAGTAGTGAAAGGTAAAAGATTATCGGTAGACCTAAAATTGTTGGGCTATGATGTCATTGCTTTTATAGGTATTTTTCTTGAAAAAAGCTCCTTGTATGATTCCGTTGCAAAAGAGTTGAAAAAAATAAAACAAATTGTTCGACTCAATTATACCACTGGCAATTACAGCATGTTTGCAGAAATAGTTTGCAAAGACATTCAAGAATTGCGTTTTGTATTGCACGACGAACTACAAAAAATAAAAGGAATTGAGAGAACCGAGACCTTTATTTCATTAGAAGAAAGTTTAGATAGAAATGTAGTGGTAAGCCCACTCTAAAAAAATTGGTATGAATAATTTTAATATCACTGAAATAACTACGGTCGTTTTAAATCGTTGGAAATTCATTGCAGTTTTTACAATAGCATCTGTTGCAATTGCCGCAGGTGCTGTATTCATGATTACCCCCAAATATACTGCTACCACCAAACTCTTACCTGGCAATGCAGTATTGGCCGATAAAGCGCGTTTATTTAATGACGAAATACAACAGCTCTATTCTTTTTTTGGTTCTGGAGACGACTTAGACCGATTGATGAGCATGGCAAGTATGGATACCAGCCTTAAGCAAGTGATACATGCCTTTGATTTAGTCAACTATTATCAAATAAAAGAACAAGATCCGGGGATGAGGATGTACAAAACCATTCGGAAATTTAAAAAAGACTTGGCACTTGTAAAAACCGTCAATAATGAATTAGAAATTTCCTTTGCCCATCAAAGTAAAGACACTGCAGCAACCGTTGTGAATTTTATGGCCGAACAAACAGCAGTGAAAATGCAAAGCATTTGGAAAAAACAATATGAAAAAATAGGCGTACAATTAGATAGCAGTATTGCAGAAATATCCAATCAATACAATGCTTTAGCATTAACCACCACAGATACTGATGCGCTAACCAAAACAAAAATGGCAGCACTCTTAAGCCAATTAGAACAATTTAATAAAATCAGTATTGAAACAAAGATGGCGGCTACTACTACCCCAGCTGCATTGATTGTTTTAGAAAAAGCAACCCCTCCAGCAAAAATGAGCTGGCCCGACAAAGCGGTTGTACTGCCCTTATCCGCATTACTCGGATTCATTTTTAGTACCTGTTTAATATTACTCACTGCAAAACCGAAAAGGTTTTAAATGCCCAGCATTATACATTCGAAATGGTTCAATTGGTTTGCCATTAGCAGTTTCTTTTTATGTGGATTATGGTCGCTGCTAACGCAAGAACCCTACTGGCTTGCTGTACCATTTATTTTAGTTTTAGCATTCCCACTGTTCCAATTCGTCGTTACAAAAACCGAACAATTGTATTGGTTATTACTGATAGTACTTCCTTTATCTACCGAATATAATTTCAGTTCAACACTTGGTTTAGACTTGCCAGATGAACCTTTACTCATTATTTTATCATTTGCAGTATTGGCAAGTATATTGTATCAACCTACTTCATACCGATTCATTTTTGATTCGCCCATTTTCAGATGGATCATCGCTTACTTAATTTGGATGTTAATCAGTTTATGCTATGCCCCCAACCAATGGTTGGCAATCAAATTTTTACTTGCGAAAACTTGGTATATGCTACCATTGGTATTGCTAACCGCATTGATACATCACCGATCAGGCAATTTTAAAAAAACAGCCTTGTACTTATGTATTCCGATGTTGTTGGTTGTAATACAAACCCTAACTAGACATGCATTTGATGGTTTTGATTTTGTTGCCATAAAAAAAACAATGGGGCCTTTTTTTAGGAATCACGTAAACTATTCTGCCATGCTGGTTTGTCTAATTCCCGTCGGCTTTCTCATCCATCATTTTACTCAGGATCCCCAGAAAAAAAAATTCATCAAGGCAGGAATTGCAATTGCATTCATAGGATTGTTCTTTGCCTATTCCAGAGGTGCATGGTTGGCATTAATAGTTGGCGTGGCCGGCTATTGGTTGATCAAAAAAAACATGCTCGGCAAAGCCATATTAGTTGGATTGATAACAATGATCATTTCAATTGTTGCATTAATTAACAACAATCGTTTCATGCAATTTGCACCTGAACACGACCAAACCATTTTTCATGAAAATTTTTCGGAGCATCTAAATGCTACCATCGGTTTAAAAGATATTTCGAATGCAGAAAGAATTCATAGATGGGTGGCAGGTGTTAGAATGGTTGCTGAGAAACCTTGGACCGGCTTTGGGGCCAATAGTTTTTACAATAATTATCAACCCTACACAGCAGCCCCATTTAAAACATGGGTAAGCAATAATCCTGAACACTCAACCGTACACAATTATTTTCTTTTAATTGCATTAGAGCAAGGCATTCCAGCACTCCTACTCTTCGCTGGTTTGCTGATATATTTACTATTACAAGCACAGCAACTTTACCATCAATTTCAAAATAATTATTATCGGGCTATTGCACTTGTATTGGGAATAATATTACTGATGATTACTTCACTCAATTTTACCAGCGATTTAATAGAGACCGACAAAATTGGAGGGTTGTTTTGGCTAACAGCTGGTTTATTGATTGGATTAAAGTATCATTTAAAAATTGAAAAAGAAACAACAGCAGTTTAAGCGGCACAAATCATCTGTTGACCGATTAAACCTCATTTTAATCATTAATTAATCTGTTAGCCATACACACTTGGATAGTTTTGGTATCTACCATAGAAATAGACCAATAACTATGATACGTCTGCTATTAACCCCCTTTATTTTAGCTGCTATGTTTTTGTATGCCTGGTTTCCAGAAAAACACTCTAAGGAAAACAATTAATGTACCTGCCTATTCTTCCATTGGTATTTGCCGAACTTGCCCAGCCAACCTGCAATTACCGTGTACACAATATGAAAAGGTTGCATCACCGGAAAAAGAATTAACGACTTTTCGAGTTTAAAAAATCTCGCCACTGGCCATAAAAAATACAACTCAACCAAAGTTTTGATGGCAATGACCCAAACGGTCCAAAACAATATATCACTCAAAAAAAGACCAGCCAAGAGTCCAATCAATAAGCTTGCATTAAACAGGTAAACCAATAACAATACCCCAACTATTTTTTTGTCCTTGTAACTATCCGCCTTACTTGCCCAGCGAATACGCTGCTGAATAAATGAAGCCCAGTTGGGCATCGGTGCTGTGGCAACAACCATTTCATCAGAAAATAAATAAGCCAACCTATTGGGAAACTGCTTTTTCATTTTATGCATTAAGAACATATCATCTCCACTGGCTAAATGATCAATGCCTTTAAACCTACCTACTTCTTCAAATGCTTTTTTGCTGTAAGCCAAATTAGCGCCATTGCACATACTGTGAGAACCAGCTGATACAGCGGCGGCTGTAATCCCCTGTAAACTCAAAAAATCCAATACCTGAAACTGACCACTAAATTGTCCATTTAAAGTAAACATGACAGGAGCTGCAATAAATACCGGGTCCTTAGTCAAAATCATTGCATTAAAATATTGCAACCAATGGGGAGGTGCCATGCAATCTGCATCGGTTGTAACAATCCAAGAGCCGGTTGATTTTTCTACCGCAATCTCAATCGCTTTTTTCTTATACGCATTGGTGGATTGTCCGTCTAAAAAATCTTTCAGATGAATCAATTGAACCTGCGGATTCTTATTTGCCAAGCGAAGCACCAATTCGGCAGTATCATCCGTTGAATGATCATCTACCACGATGATTTCATACAAAGGATAATTCTGCGCTAAAATGCTCTGAATGCATTTTTCAATATTGGCCGATTCATTTCTAGCAGGGATAATAATAGAGAAGAAAACAGCTGGCTCAAGGGCAGTTGAAAATTCAAAAGGCTTTAAAGCAACAAACCAGTAGCGATAAACCAGTATCAGTCCGCAGTATAAAGCAGCCAACACTCCACTGATTATGATAAACCCATACTCCATGCAGACAAAGAAAACCATTCTTCTCGAATCAAGACTTAGTTAAATTGATCCGGGCTGGGCAAAATGGCTTAAAATTCATCAAATTATTCTTGGTAGTATGAACAAAAGAAACCAATTTTGAATTAGTTGCATAACTAACTATATGCCAAACAACCATTTTAAAAGAGGAGAACTATACAGTGTCATCAATGGGATGGCTTCTACTGCTGTTGCCAGAAGGTTACAGAAGAATTTCCGCAATGCCGGATTAGAAATCACTATTGAACAATGGAGTGTTTTGTATCATTTATGGAAAGAAGATGGCTTGAGCCAGCAAGAACTTTGCAATCGCACTTTTCGCGACAAACCCAGTATTACTAGACTCATTGATAATTTAGAAAAACAACACTTGGTTCAAAGAGTGGCATCACCTACAGACAGAAGAATTAATCTGGTACAATTAACTGATACAGCTAAAGACCTACAACAAATTACGATTGACCTAGCCAATCAAACGATGGCTGAGGCATTGGTAGGAGTAGATAAGAAAGATATTGAAACAGTGAAGTCGGTATTTCAAAAGGTTTATGATAACCTTACCTTAACACCCATAGAACAATTGAATTAAGAACTTTAACATACAAAACAATTAACGATGGAAGCCACAAACAAAACAAAAGCCCTTTTGGGCGGAGAATGGATCATCAAGGAAAGCAATCCTCATGAAACTTTCATTCCGGAAGAATTTAATGAAGAGCAGACCATGGTCATGGACATGTGCCATCAATTTTTAGAAGCCGAAATTTTACCCATTGTAGATCGCATTGATAAGATGGAGCCGGGACTGGTTGCTTCTCTAATGCAAATAGCAGGTGAACAAGGATTGCTCTCTACCTCGTTTCCAGAGGAATACGGTGGATTAGGCAAAGACTTTATCACTTCTACTATTGTTAACGAAGGCATGGGAGGTGGTTATTCTTTCTCAGTTGCCGTTGCAGCACATACAGGTATAGGCTCTCTGCCTATTTTATACTTTGGTACCGAAGAACAAAAACAAAAATATATACCCAAGTTAGCCAGTGGAGAATGGAAGGGTGCATATGGATTAACAGAGCCGAACAGTGGTAGTGATGCTTTGGGTGCAAAGACCACTGCTAAATTAAGTGAAGACGGAAAGCACTATTTATTAAATGGTCAAAAATGTTGGATCACCAATGGTGGCTTTGCAGATGTATTCACTGTGTTTGCTAAGATTGATGGAGACAAATTCACTGGATTCATTATTGAACGTGGTACAGAAGGATTTACCCAAGGACCTGAAGAACACAAAATGGGAATCAAAGGTTCTTCTACCGTTCAATTGTATTTCCAAGATTGTAAAGTGCCCGTAGAAAATGTATTAGGTGAAATTGGCAAAGGACATATCATCGCTTTCAATATTTTAAATATTGGTCGTTTAAAATTATGTGCAGCAACTTTGGGTGGTGCTAAAAAAGCAACTGATACTTCTGTTCAATACGCTAAAACTAGAGAGCAGTTTAAATTACCCATTGCTAAGTTTGGTGCTATCCGCCATAAAATGGCCGAAATGGCTATTCGCTTATGGGTTTGCGAATCTGCTTTGTATCGTTCTGCCAAATGGATTGATGATAAAGAACATGAATTAGCAGCCAGCGGAAAATCTTTTGCAGAAGCGCTATTAGGTGCAGCAGAAGAATATGCTATTGAATGTGCCATGTTAAAAGTATACGGTAGTGAAGTATTAGATTTTGTAGTAGATGAAGGCGTTCAAATACATGGTGGAAATGGCTTCTCTGATGAATACGTGATTTCTAAAGCCTACCGCGATAGCCGTATCAATAGAATTTATGAAGGTACCAACGAAATCAATCGTTTGCTTACTGTAGACATGGTACTAAAGCGTGCTATGAAAGGAAAGCTAGACCTAATGGGACCTGCTATGTCTGTTCAAAAAGAATTAATGAGCATTCCTGATTTTGGTTCAGAAGAGGAAGGTACTTATGCTAAAGAATTAAAAGCCATTGCTAATTTCAAAAAAGCCATTTTAATGGTAGCGGGTGCAGCAGTTCAAAAACTGATGATGCAATTAGACAAAGAGCAAGAGATTTTGATGAATATTGCTGATATGGCTATTGAAGTATTTCATGCAGAAAGTGCATTATTGCGTGTGATGAAATTGGCTTCTTTAAGAGGCGATGCAGCAGTAGCTACTCAAAACGATATCATGCGCACATACCTATATGATGCGGCCGATCGCATTAACAAAGCTGGTAAAGATGCATTGAACAGTTTTGCAGACGGTGATGAATTGCGTATGATGCATATTGGATTAAAGCGCTTTACTAAAGTAGAGCCTTTCAATAGCAAAGAAGCACGCAGAAGAATTTCTGATCGCTTAGTGGCAGATAATGGATATAAAATCTAAACCACTGATATATTGTAAAAACCCCGTCCTGATTGGTCAAGACGGGGTTTTTTATTGATGTATATTGAAATAACTCAAAGATGAGCACTTTATCGGCGGATCTCCACTCTGGTTCCTACTGGCAACATCTCAAATAATTCCTGCACATATTTATTTTTAGTGCTGATGCAACCTTCAGTCCAGTTTCTATATTGGTCTATGGCATAATCATCATAAGGAACAGTGCCATGAATGCCAATCTCTCCCCCAATTTTAGCATTAGCGGGTATAAGTCCTAATGCTTTTCGTTGATTAAACTTCGCATAGCTTTCAGCTGTTGGATAATCAATCAGCATAAAACGCTCCCACTTGGCATGTTTTCTTTTTCCTGTTATATGAAATACCCCTTCTGGAGTTCTTCTATCGCCTTGGTATAGTTTATCTCCCAAATCTTTACTCCCAAATACTACTGGATAAGATGCCAACCACTCACCGTCTTGATCGTAAATCTTTAATTCGTACTCGCTCTTGATGATGTATACCGAATAGGTATCCTTGTCTGCCTTGGCAGGATCAATTAACCGATACTTTCTAAATGAAGTAGTAAGGGTAATGCCAGCTAAAAATATCGTCCAGTATAGTGCCCTTTTCATAGTCTCTGATTAAGAAACGAAAATTAACCATTCCAATTGTGGAGCAAATGTTAATTCAAATTCACTTAACAAAGATAATTAATTGAAGCATTGATTACCAAGTGCTTAAACGAACCCCAATTGCATAAGGAAATTGTTCTACACGGGTAATATCTTTCTGCATTTTGTTCAAACTATATGAACCATATAAACGAACTGGCCCCAATCCCACTTCTCCAATAGCAGCCAAACGGAAAGGCTCCATATAAAAGTCTGCCTTCTCTTTTTGTTTACCTCTTTCGGCACTAATTTGTTTATTGCTGCTTGATATTAAATATCCCGCACTAACCCCTGCACTAAAACTAAAGCCCTTGCGCTTATCGGGTGTAGTATTAATATTAATCATAAAAGGAACTGTAAGATAACCAGCATATAATTTGTTCTTTGTAAATGATATAGAATCATTAAAAACATAAGGAGCTGGATCATTGTTATAACTGATTTTAGAATCATAACGGAAATTGTACATTTCCAATCCTAAACCATATTTAAGGTTCAATACGTTCTTGCTGATATTTAGCTTTTGCATGAAAAACCAAAGATTCACATTAGATGATTTACCCCTGTTTAAACGATAACTATTTTCGTTCACCGGACCATCTTGAGGTCTTAGCGTTTTAAAATAGGAACCTGTTTGTGCAAATCCATAATTGGTATTGTCACGCAAATTTGCAAATCCTAAATCGAGGATCCACCAGTTCGTGCTTAAGTTTTTACGCTTTGCTGGTCGGCGTTCAACGCGCAATAAATTATAACTATCTCTATTCAACTTTGAATTACCAGTACTTGTTTCATCAGAACCCTTTTTCTTGATGATTACAAAATTACCCACTTTAATAGTGTCTGTCTCTGGAGTAGACTGAGCGGTTGAACTCAAGGCAATGCATACCATTGCCACCATGCTTACAATACTTTTCATACTTTTTACATTTACTTTTTTTGACGAGAATCTTCTTCTTGTTTGGCTTTTGAACGGAAAATCATTCCTGCTTTGCGGAAAAGGCCGCGTAATTTATCTTTATTTATTTCTAAGGCCCCTATATAAAGGCTCTTGTCTTCTTCCATATCTTCTAAGGCAGTATACACTGGCTTCACTTCATCCAAAGCAGCATCTGGCTTTGTTTCTACTGGTTCTATATTGGCTCCTTGATTATTTTCAACATCATTCCTTCCAGCAATTAAATTGGTAACGGGTACTATTTTTTCCGTTTGAATTGGATTTTGCTCTACTCTTGCTATTGTTTGCTCTTCCTTTTTTGCTGGTTCACTATTAATAACCGTAGCCAATGAATTACTTATAGTGCTTGGCTGGTAAACAATGGCTTTATTATGCGAGTTGCTGATTTGAACGGAAGCCTGAGGGTCTAGTTGAACTAAATTACGCTTAGGTTCTACCTCTTTTTGTTCAATACTATTGTTACTATTTATTGTTGGTTGAGTACCCACCACTTCAGGTTCTGCTCCATTTATTTCCAATGGCGTTCTCAATTGATTGGTAGGGGCAACCATCCAAACTGTTGCAATTAATCCAATCACTGCTGCAGCGGCTGCATAACGCATCCATCGCATATATACCACAGGGCGTTTCTGCTCTTCTTTTTTATATAATACTTCTTTATTCTTGAACACCCATTCTTCGGGAGCCAATTTGGTTTGCATTAATAATTCAAAAGATGTTTGCAGATTGGGATGCTGTAGTACAAACAATTCTACTTTTTGGCGATCGGACAAGCTCAATTCATTATCAACAAACAATAAAAACCAAGACTCATAATTATCCAAACTAATATCGTTCGTAGACTGTTTCAATAATTGACTCTTACCAGTGAAAACGATTTGCTCTTCGGGTACCAGTTTAGTATCTTGTAATAAAGACAATTCTTCTGCTAAATCTGGATGAGTTTCTATAAACCGCTCAACAGCTACCATCTCTTCGGGGGAGAGCTCTCCATCTACCCAAAGTAGAAAATAGTGTTCGTAATTATTTTGGTTTATAGTAATCATTATAAGACGTTATCGGCGCTAACCAAATAGTTTTTAAGGGTTAATCTTGCTCTATGCAAATACACTTTTACCTGACTTTCATTCAAATTCATAATTTGTCCAATCTCTTCGTAACTATATCCTTCGTAGTCTTTCAGCATCACCAAACTTTTCTGTGTTTCGTTCAAACGGTTTAATGCTTCCATTAATGTTTTCTTTAAACCCGAATGTTGCTGGTATTGAATGCCAGTTTGTTCTTCAAATTCTTCTTTTAATTGTACCCGTTTATTTTTGCGGATATGATCAATCATTTGATTGTATCCTACAGTGAATAAATAGGCTTTTGACTTAGCTGTTTCTACTTGGTCTCTATTCCTCCATAATTTTTCAAAACTGGTTTGCACAATATCTCTTGCGTCTTCTTCATGCCGAAGATTCTTTACGATAAACCTAAAAAGGCCATCGGCATGGTTATTTACACATTCATTGTACTCAAACTCGGTCATACAAATAGAAACAGTTAGTTGGTTTGTACTTATGATACGTATAGCTGTGTATTATGTTACAGCTAAAAAAAGAATTATGTAAAATTAAGCCGAACATTCGGCGAGACCCCCAATAATTGGTATGAAAGGAGAGAAAGATACTTAATTGGTGTCTAGGTTAAAAGCTTCCCAATAACCCCATTCTACAAAGAGCCAAACTAAAATGCAGTAGGCTATTAATAGAACAGTTAGGGAGCCATAGAAATAAGTTTTTCCTAGTTTGGCAACTGATTTTTGCCTTTTTTCTTCTTTACTGAGGAGCTCGGTAATGATATTATTATATACCCCCTTGATTCTGTATAAAAAATAACTCAATAAAAAAATGAGCAATGCCCCAATAACAAAGGATAGTTTGAATGCATTTAGCCATTCCCACATAACCCTATTTAAATATTCGGGATCTTTTTCTTTGAACGCAACTAGGTTGGTATAAATATAGTAAGCATAAAAAGTGAGCACATTGGCAACCCAAACAATACCAACCATCATTGGGCCCTGCGTTTTAGCCAATCCTACCCTTTGCCTGTATTGACACCATAAATAATTATGCGAAATGATTGCTCCAAATACCGTCATAGCTTTTTAATAAACATATTTTATTAAGTAAACCACTACCCCAGAAACAATTAAAAAACTTAATAAAGAAAGGTAGAAGTATCGGCCACCTCTTTTGGCAACTGCGTGTTTTTCTTCTTCTTCTAGCTTACTAAAACGGCGAACAATATCTAAAAAAATTGCTTTCCCTCCGTATGCGCCAAAGCTCATAAAATAAACTAATGCAAGAAATATCAATATTCCTAACCTTCCTGCCAGCTCCCAATATCTTATAGATGCTAGTACGTCGTACACTTCAGTACTTTGATTGGTCAACAATAAATAAACAATCACTAAACCAATCAAGGTCAGTACGTTGCAAACCCAAGCCAAGCCAACCATATGGATGCCATTGGTCTTGACTGCAAGAATCTCTCGATGAGTTCTTACTACAGTGTAGTCATGACAAATTACAGATTCGAATATGTTCATCTTTTTCTGATTCGAAACAATTGGGTGTTTACACTCCTAAAGTTACTTTAAATTAGTAAGAATCAGATTCATAAAATCAAAAAGCCAATTGTTTACTTTTTAATAATCAATGGTTTGCTCTACAATGGTTTCAGGAATTTCCCTCCAACCATATTGTTGATTGCGTAATTGGGGCTCAAAGCCGGCTTCTTTAATTGCTTCCTGTATGGTTTTATAAGTAAATCGATGTGGGGCACCTGCTGCACTCACTACGTTTTCTTCGATCATGATTGAACCAAAATCGTTGGCACCACCATGTAAACAAAGTTGGGCAGTTTCTTTACCTACCGTTAGCCAACTGGCTTGAATATTCTTCACATTCGGAAGCATGATGCGGCTAATGGCAATCATTCTTAAGTACTCATCAGGGGTAGTTAAATTATGTACTCCCCTAATTTTGGTTAGTAAGGTATCTACATCCTGAAAAGTCCAAGGTATAAATGCAAGAAAACCGTTGGCGTCAGCGGGTTTCATCGCTTGTACTTCTCTAATTCTTACTAAGTGTATAAAGCGTTCTTCTATTGTTTCTACGTGACCAAACATCATGGTTGCACTGGTAGTGATCCCCAATTTGTGGGCTTCGTGCATGATGGCCAACCATTCGTCTGCACCACACTTACCTTTCGAAATTAAGCGGCGTACCCGATCCACCAATATCTCTGCGCCTGCTCCAGGTAATGAATCTAGGCCCGACTCTTTTAAAGCTTTTAGCACATCGTGATGACTCATTTTCTCTAATTTGGCAATATGTGCCACTTCAGGCGGTCCGAGTGCGTGTAGCTTGATGGTTGGATATTCTTGTTTTAGCTGGCGGAAGGTAGCTGTATAAAAATCGAGGCCCAAGTTTGGATGGTGCCCCCCTTGTAGCAGGAGTTGATCTCCACCGTATTTCAACGTCTCTTCAATTTTCTTTCTATACACCGGCATTTCGGTAATATAGGCTTCAGCATGGCCCGGAATCCGATAGAAGTTACAAAACTTACAATTGGCAATACATACATTGGTGGTATTCACATTTCGGTCTATCTGCCAGGTTACTTTGCCATGTGGCACTTGCTTTTTACGCAACTCATCTGCTATATGCATTAAATCGGCTAAAGGTGCCTGCTCAAATAGGTATATCCCCTCTTCTACACTTAAAAAGTCAAAATCAAGGGCTCTCTGGTATAAATTGGCTAATTCCATCATAATTGTATAAGTAACAAAGTTAGGATAGATATGGTTCACCCAAAGGGATATCAACAAAAGAGCGCGCTTATATAATTATTCATCATTTTGCATAAAAAAGCAATTAACTTAACATAGTATGAAACGGGTATTGGCCATATGGGTATGTTCGCTGCTATGCTTTCAACAGCTTAGTGCTCAGGAAGAATTTGTTCCTCCAGATTCTAAGCTCATTACGAAGATTCCATTTTTTCAACTGAGCGGGGGCATCATCATTTTAAAAGCACAGTTAAATGAATTTACCGACTCACTCAATTTTGTACTCGACACCGGCAGTGGTGGCATTTCGCTAGATTCAGGTACAGTTGAACGACTAAAATTACCCATTGCCTTAAGTGATAAAACCATTCGTGGAATTGCCGGAGTCAAAAGGGTTTCATTTGCATACAATCATACCCTACAAATGCCTGGCATTGTAGTAAAGAACCTAGATTTCCATATTAATAATTATGAACTACTCACCAGTGTTTATGGGGTTCGGATAGATGGGATTATAGGGTATAGTTTTTTAAGGAGGTATATTGTTCATTTAGACTTCGACAAAAGAATAATGGAAGTGTATACCCCAGGTAGATTTAGGTATCCCAGAGGAGGACAATTGTTAAAACCCAATTTCAGCACCCTCCCATTGCTACAAGCAAATGTAGAAGACAGTAAGTCATTTTTAAACCGATTTATTTTTGATACGGGTGCAGGGCTTTGCTTTCTATTATCCAGAGATTATGTAGATGACAGTTCCATTTTTAAAAGCAAAAGAAAATTTTATCCTACCCAAGCAGAGGGTTTAGGTGGCAAAAAGAAAATGGAAATTGCTGTAATGAAATCAGTAAAAATTGGCAACTATAAGTTTAAAAAAGTACCCGTACATATATTCGAAGACGATTTTAATGTAACCAACTATCCTATTTTAGGCGGACTAATGGGGAACGATCTGTTGAGAAGATTTAATATTACGTTGAACTATCCCGAACAAAGCATCCATATTAAGCCCAATGAACATTTTGCAGATTCATTCGACTACAGTTACACAGGATTGGGAATTTATTTAGTGGATGGCCAAATAAAAGTAATTGATATTATTGAAGGCTCCCCTGGAGACAAAGCTGGATTTAAAACGGAGGATATAATCTTTTCGATAGAAAATAATGCCTCTAACAATATCCAAGCTTATAAGAACCTATTTCAGAACTCTTTAGGAAAAATTAAAGTGGTTGTACTTAGAAACAATGTCCCATTAATGTTGAACATGAATGTTAAAGACATTCGTAGGTAAGTAAAGATGAACTATTTTGCGCTCCGATACGCATTACTATGATTGAATACAACCGATTTACCCTAGACAATGGCTTAACCGTTTTGGTTCACGAAGACACTGCAACCCCAATGGCAGTGGTAAATGTTTTATATGATGTTGGCGCAAGAGATGAGCATCCTGAAAAAACTGGATTTGCGCATTTGTTTGAGCACTTAATGTTTGGAGGGAGCATCAATATTGCCGATTACGACGAGCCACTTCAAAGGGCCGGCGGAGACAATAACGCATATACCACCAATGATTTAACCAATTATTATTGCCAACTACCTGCTCAAAATATTGAAACAGCTTTCTGGTTAGAAAGTGATCGAATGTTGAGCTTAGCATTCAGCGAAAAAAGTTTATCAGTTCAACGTAAAGTGGTTTGCGAAGAATTTAGGGAACACTATATTAATAAGCCCTATGGGGATGTTTGGAAACAAATGCGCGAATTGGCTTATACGGTTCACCCATATAAATGGATGACCATTGGCAAAGAATTAAGCCATGTAGAGAATGCGCTTATTGATGATGTAAAACATTTTTTCTTCAAACATTATAGACCAATCAATGCCATTTTAGTAGTGGCTGGTAACGTAAAAACAGCCGACATCAAACAACTAGCCCAAAAATGGTTTGGTCCTATTCCAATGGGAGATAAATACATTCGTTGTTTACCACAAGAACCCGTTCAAGACCAAGCGAGAAGATTAACCATTGAAGCAGCAGTTCCATTGGATGCATTTGTAAAAACTTGGCATATGGATGCCCGTTTAAACAAAGGATACTACACAGCAGATTTAATTACAGAAATATTAGGAGGTGGAGCTTCTTCTCGTTTATATCAATCATTGGTTAAGGAACAAAAATTATTTTCTAATTTGGATTGCTATCATTTTGGAAGTCTTGATGCTGGGCTTTTAACCATTGAAGGAAAATTGGTTAAAGGAGTAGACATCAATAAAGCTGAGCAAGCCATTAGTGAGCAAATTGCTTTAATACAAGAACAACCCGTTTCCATTGCCGAATTAACGAAAGTTAAAAATAAAACGGAGAGTGTGATTGCATTTGAAGACATGAGCATTATGAGTAGGGCCAGCAGTTTGGCTATGTATGAATTAATGGGCGATGCTTCTTTAATGAATACCGAATTAGAGAAATACCAGGAAATTAACCCACAAGATATTGTTGATTACAGCAAACAAATTTTTAGAGAAAGCAATAGCAATACTTTACACTACCTGGCTAAATAAAGCAAACCCAAGATGTTGAATAGAAAAATACAACCTACTATAACCGACGCGGTAAGTTTTGATTTAAAACTCAGAACATGCGAACAATATCAATTAGACAATACTATTCCTGTATACAGCATGAATGCGGGTACACAAGAAGTACTCATGATAGAATGGGTATTCAAAGCAGGCAATTGGTTTGAACAAAAAAATATAGTGGCTGGCACTACTAATTTTTTACTGAAAAATGGCACTAGTACCAAAACAGCTTATCAAATAAATGACCATTTTGAATTTTATGGTGCCTATCTCAATAGAACCTGCTATAATGAAACCGCTTCAATTACGCTGCATTGTTTGTCTAAACATATTGATGAATTGTTGCCAGTAGTTGCAGAATTAATCACCGATTCAATTTTTCCTGAAGAGGAGCTAACAACCTATCAACAAAATCAAAAACAGAAACTTTCTGTAAACCTTAAAAAATGTGACTTTATTGCCAATCGATTAATTGATGAGTATGTGTACGGATTTCATCATCCTTATGGAAAATATACATCTACCCTAGACTATGATCAATTAACTAGAGATGAATTAATAGGATTTTTTAACCGCTTTTATGCAGAAGGCCATTGCACCATCTTTACTGCCGGAAAAATTCCATCAAACTTACAAAGTCAGTTAAATAAATATTTTGGGGCATTGCCTTTACAACAAAGAGCCATCCCACATATTCAATACAACCGACAATCAGCTGTAGAAAAAAAACACCTACTCATCAATGATGAAAACGGTGTACAAGGTGCCGTAAGAATAGCACGCCCATTCCCCAATAAGCATCATCCAGATTATCAAAAAACACAAATATTGAATAATATTTTCGGAGGATTTTTTGGATCAAGGCTAATGAGTAATATCAGAGAAGACAAAGGATACACGTATGGCATCCACAGTTATATTCAGAACCATATGGGAGAAACTGCCTGGATGATTAGTACAGAAGCGGGCAGGGATGTTTGTGAAGCAACTATTAGTGAAGTGTATAAAGAAATGGAAATTCTAAGGAATGAACCCGTTGATGAAGATGAACTAAGCTTGGTTAAAAACTATATGCTGGGAACCGTGTTAGGAGACTTAGATGGTCCTTTCCAATTAATTGCTAGATGGAAAAACTATGTACTCAATAATTTAGACGAACAATATTTTTATAATAGTGTTGAATTAATAAAAACGACAGGTGCGGAAGAATTGAATGAGCTCGCAAAAAAATATTTGAAACCAGAAGAGTTTTATGAACTGACTGTGATTTAATATTTTATTGAAGCTAAAAACAACCTCTATTTAACTTGACTAAATAGATATAACATTTCAAGCCCTATTTGCTTACACCTTTCAGTATACACGTTGTCTTGTTGTGGCGTACCATCAGCTAGTTTTGGATCCTCATAAGGCAACTTGAATCTTCCATCTGCGCCTTGAACGATTGGGCAAGACGCATCTGCTTGTGAACAGGTTAATACTGCTCCATAATCCTTTTGAGGATTGGGCAAACTGGTATAAACCTTTGAAAAAGCAATCAACTTAGGGGTTGATGAGCCGTATTTAACTTCGTAAACAGGATTAGCCGAACTATTGGTGGCAGCTATTTCAAAACCAATATTTCTTAATGCATTCACTGCATTTAAATTGAACGCTGTCACTTCTGTACCACCGGAATAACAATATACATTTCCTATCCTATAATAAGTTGCTGCTGCTTGAGCCATTATTTGAGAAATATGGCTTCTTCTAGAATTATGCGTACAAATAAATGTGAGCTCAATCTCTTTTGATAACTTTTTCTTTTGCGATACATATTCACTTATTTCGGTTAATGCTGCTTTACGCACCGTAGGAATTTGATTAAAATTATTCTTGGCTTCATCAAAAAATGATTGCAAGCTTGGAAATAAAACAGGTTGTTGTGCTATTAACGACATAACTAAACTATTAACTATTAAAAAAGTAATTAGGTATTTCATTTGTATAATTTTTTTCTAAACCAAAAAGCTAAATTAACTAAAGCAATTAATGCGGGCACTTCAACCAATGGGCCTATCACACCAGCAAACGCCTGCCCACTATTAATACCAAATACACCAATGGCTACAGCAATAGCTAATTCAAAATTATTACCAGTTGCAGTAAAAGCAATAGAAGTATTTCTTGAATAATCTGCTCCTAATTTTTTCCCAATTAAAAAACTAATGATAAACATTAATATAAAATAGACTACTAAAGGAATGGCAATTCGTAAAACATCCATTGGAATCTCCACGATTAATTGTCCTTTTAAACTGAACATAATAATGATGGTAAACAATAAGGCAATTAAAGTGATGGGAGATATAAATGGAATATAGTTATTGTTAAACCAATCCAACCCCTTCCATTTAATTAATAAATACCTACTGATTACACCAGCAGCAAAAGGGATACCTAAATAAATACCCACTGATTGAGCAATTTCTGCAATAGTAATATTCACGTTCAATCCCTTAACCCCAAAATAAGGGGGCAAGAAAGTGATGAATAAATAAGCATAAAAGCTGTAGAAGAAAACCTGAAAAATACTATTCAATGCTACCAATCCAGCTGCATATTCTCTATTACCTTCTGCTAAATCATTCCATACTACCACCATTGCAATACACCTGGCTAAACCAATTAAGATTAATCCAATCATGTATTCAGGATAATCTTTCAAAAAGATGATTGATAATATAAACATCAAAATGGGGCCAATTATCCAATTCAATAATAAAGAAAGGCTTAGTACTTTAACATTACTAAAGACCTCTCCAATTTTATTGTAATTCACTTTTGCTAACGGTGGATACATCATCAGTATCAAACCAATGGCAAGTGGTATATTGGTTGTTCCATTAGATAGCGATTCTATTTTAGTAGGAATCGTAGGTATAAAATAACCAACTCCTACACCAATGATCATGGCTAAAAATATCCATAAGGTTAAATACTGGTCTAAAAAAGAAAGTTTCTTTCGATTAACAGCAGGAGCACAATGTTCCATATTTTAAATATTTAACAGCAACCTCCGCCAGGAGTACAACAAGTTGATGAAGTATTATTTTTTATTTCAGGGTTTTCTGTTACTGTAATACCCTTGGGTTTTTCTGCATATACAGTTACACTAAATATGCCGGCTCCACCATTATTAAATGCAGCAATTTCTGTTTCAGTTAAATAATTTTTTAAAATATCATTGGGAATAATAATTGGCTTTTCTTTTTGCACGATGATATTTTCAAATTGATTCAAGCGAATTAATTCTAAATACACTTCTTTTTGTATTGCACCTGAAACACATCCAGCATACATTTCAGCGTCCTTTCTTAATGCATCGGGTAGTTGACCTACTAGCACTACATCAGAAATACTAAAATGTCCTCCTGGTTTAAGTACTCTAAAGATTTCTTTAATTACTCCATCTTTATTAGGCACTAAATTTAATACACAGTTGCTTACTACCACATCAGCTGTATTCCCTCCTAAAGGCATATGCTCAATATCCCCTTCGCGAAACTCTACATTATTAAAACCCAAAGCATCTGCATTCATTCTGGCTTTCTGAATCATGGCTGGTGTGAAATCAATCCCAATCACTTTTCCTTTTTCACCTGTGTGCGCTCTTGCAACAAAACAATCGTTCCCAGCTCCACTTCCTAAATCTACCACCGTATCTCCCTGTTTAATTTGCGCATACTGTGTAGGTAATCCACAACCCAATCCCAAATCGGCATCTGCATTATATCCTTCCATAGTAGTGTAATCATCACTCATGATATTATACACTTCAGTACTACATCCACCTGCACCACAACATGATGCTTTATTATCAGCGGTAGACTGTGTAGCAATTTCTGCATATTTTTCTTTTACGATTTGTTTTAATTGTTCATCGGTTTGCATAAAATATATTTTTAAGTTTTTAAGAATATTTAGCAACAAGATTGTTGTTGCACTTTTAGTTTATTAAATAGTTGATTAAAAGAGCTATTGAATTTTTCGAAAGCTTTCCAATTAATGCAGTAACAACTTCTTGGTCCTTCAATCGTTCCTTTTATAAGACCTGCTTCTTTCAACTCTTTTAAATGTTGT
>Ga0209812_10001236_pt1 | contig 18607 bp, 20 predicted proteins | sample JI71714BDNA_FD_187502 | JGI IMG/M metagenome (GOLD analysis project Ga0209812, IMG submission 187502) | Wastewater effluent complex algal communities from Wisconsin, to seasonally profile nutrient transformation and Carbon sequestration -... | ecosystem: Engineered > WWTP > Effluent > Algae...
CAAGTCGAAGGACAGCGCCCGAATCTCCTCAAAGCCGTTCAGGGCTAGGCGAATCATTCGTTCTTCTGATGGACAGTCCATCTTCGGCACGGCATAAACACTGACCCATTCCCCCGACGCATCGGAGGAGGCCTGCATATCGGTATCCGCCGCAGGCCTTGCATGGTCGCCACAGGGGCCTCCGCAGTTTTTACTCATGATATGACTCCACTTGAATGTGATCGGGTTTTCATTTAAAACTATATAGTCGCTATAAGGTCAATAGCGTAGAGAATCCGTTGCGGAGGAACCCGATGCGTATTGGTCAGTTGGCACAGTCAGTAGGGGTAGATACACAGACGATCCGCTTCTACGAACGGCAGGGCTTGTTGCCGCCGCCTGGTCGGCAGGAGAACGGTTACCGTGTCTATACCGAGAAACACGTTGAGCGGCTGGCCTTTATTCGTCGCTGCCGCATCCTGGATCTGTCACTGGCAGAAATTCACGAACTAAAGCGCTATCAGGACGACCCTCATCAGTCCTGTACCGCTGTCAACGCCTTGCTCGATGATCACATCTCTCATGTGCGGTCGCAGATAACCGCTCTGCAAGCGCTTGAGAAACAACTCGTTTCACTAAGAGCGCGTTGCAACGATGACCGGGAAGTTAAGGCGTGTGGGGTTCTTGCTGGAATTAGCGAAGGAAACATGCACCAGCAGTAGGTGAAGCATCAACCAGATAATCCGATGAGATGCCGGTCTGTCTCACTCTCATGCAAAGGTAAGATCAACCATTTAATCCCCTTACCCGAAAAACCGAAGAAAAATGGCGAGTAGAGACTCGCCATTTTCCGCTACCCCCTCGACGTATCCAGCTTAAACCGAACCACGAAGCCGCAGCGAGTTGAATACAACGGACGCTGAACTCAGACTCATCGCCAGGGCTGCAAACATGGGTGATAGAAGCAACCCGGCAAACGGGTACAGGACGCCAGCAGCCAGTGGAACGCCTAACGCATTATAAATGAACGCAAAACCAAGGTTCTGCTTCATATTGAGAACAGTCTTGTTTGACAGGTCCCGGGCAATCGAGATACCCCGCAGGTCTCCTTTTACCAAGGTGATTTGCGCACTGTTCATCGCTACGTCCGTCCCGGTTCCCATAGCGATACCGACATTCGCCTTGGCCAGTGCCGGGGCATCGTTGATGCCGTCGCCCGCCATCGCAACGATGCAACCTTCTGATTGAAGCTTATCAACCAGATTCAGCTTGTCGGCCGGTTTCACTTCGCCATGAACTTCGTCTATGCCTAGTTGTTCGGCGACCGCTTTTGCCGTTGAAATACCGTCACCAGTAGCCATGATGACCCTGATTCCCGCGGCCTTGAGCGCCTGTACCGCTTCAGGGGTGCTCTGTTTGATGGGGTCGGAAACGGCGAGTAGGCCGACCAGTGTCCCGTCAACCGCCAGGTACATCACACTCGCACCCTTTATCCTCCATCCCTCAGCGGTGGCAGCCAGGCCATCAACATTGACGTTATCCTGCTGCATGAACGCAGTGTTGCCCAACAGCAGTATTTTGCCTTCAACCTTGCCCCGTACGCCTATGCCGCTACCCGAGTCAAAGTCGTCCACTGGGCTGAGCACCAAATTACGTTCGCGCGCAGCGCTGACAATAGCGTCAGCCAAAGGATGCTCGCTGCCTTGATCGAGGCTGGCAGCCAGGCGCAAGATTTCATCGGCGTCCAACTCGCCAGCGGAAACAGCCTGATCGAATGCGGGTCGGCCTTCTGTCAAGGTGCCGGTCTTGTCTACGATGAGCGTATCGACTTTGCGCAGATTTTCTATTGCTGCTGCATCACGAAACAGAACACCCTGAGTTGCGCCTCGTCCGGTAGCAACCATGACTGACATGGGCGTTGCGAGCCCCAACGCACAAGGGCAAGCGATGATCAGAACAGCGACCGCATTGATCAGGCCATAGACCCAGCTTGGCTGCGGGCCGAACATGCCCCACACGACCAAGGTGAGGATGGCGATGGCTACCACCGCCATGACAAAGTAACCCGCCACCAAATCAGCCATCCGTTGCATCGGCGCCCGAGAGCGTTGGGCCTGAGCCACCAACTGGACAATTTGTGACAACACAGTGGCCGAGCCGACTTTCTCCGCCCGGATCACAAGTGCACCAGAGGTGTTCATCGTTGCCCCTATGACCTTGTCACCCGGGCGCTTGCTGATGGGTAACGATTCACCAGTCAACATGGATTCATCGAGAGAACTTGCACCCTCTTCAACAATGCCATCGACAGGAACTTTCTCACCGGGACGTACGCGTAAACGATCACCTTCATGCACATGCGTCAGCGGTACATCTTCTTCTGTTCCGTCAGCATTGATACGGCGGGCCGTCTTGGGCGCCAGACCGAGCAATGACCGGACGGCAGCGGATGTCTGGGAACGCGCGCGAAGCTCCAGCACCTGACCAAACAGCGTAAGGGAAATGATCACCACTGCGGCTTCGAAATAAACCGCCACACGCCCCATGGACATGAATGTTTCCGGAAATATACCGGGAGCTACGGTTGCCAGCGAGCTGTAGACGAAGGCGGCACCGGTACCCAAGCCGATGAGCGTCCACATGTTGGGACTGCGGTTGACCACTGATTGCCAACCCCGTACGAAGAACGGCTGTCCGGCCCACAGCACCACGGGAAGCGACAGTACAAGCTCTATCCACGTTTGCGTCGCCATCTCGAACCAGCCAAGCTGTGGCCCAAACATGGCAAGCACCGTGACAATGACGGTAAAAGGCAATGTCCACCAGAATCGCCTGGAAAAATCGTCCAGCTCGGGATTGTCATCTTCCAGACTGGGCATCAGGGGTTCAAGTGCCATGCCGCATTTAGGGCAGGTTCCGGGGTTGTCCTGACGTATTTCCGGATGCATCGGGCACGTATAAATTGTGCCTTTGACCGCTTCCGAGGGAGGTGGCGGGGTTGGTGAAAGAAACTTCTCAGGGTCATGCTGGAATCTATTCATGCATTTGGTGCTGCAGAAGTAGTAAGTTTTACCCGCATGCTCAACATGCTGGGCAGAGTCTGCCGTTACACCCATGCCGCAGACCGGGTCTGTAAGCCCTGAGCCCGTGTGGGAGGGTGTATGGTGATGACAATGAGACTCAGAATTATCGTGACCCATGGATAAGCACCTTTTCAAATAAGCAGGCAGTTTGCGCCGCGTTTTTTGCGGCTTCTTAAAGGAGGAGATTACATGAATCATGATACCATAAACTTATTAGTTAAAGATGACCAGGCTGCTCCCGCAAGCATTACATTTTAGTCATGTTATGCGAACAACGCTTTTCTCACCGATATAACCTAGCTTCCGGCCACCAACATTACATATTTGTCATTTTCTGGTCATGTTGTGGGCAGATTTCAGACTATAAAATTGATATTGACGACAATGAAATGGACTGGCTTCCTTGGCCTGAACTGTAGAGCGGAGTGGAACGATGAAGATTCTCATCGTAGAAGATGAAGTAAAAACTGGGGATTATATCCGGCAGGGCTTCATGGAATCCGGCTTTGTGGTAGATCTCGCCCGGACCGGGCTCGATGGTCACCACCTGGCGATTACCGGCTCGTATAACTTGATTGTCCTTGATGTAATGCTGCCTGATGTGGATGGCTGGCGAATTATGCAGTCATTGAGAGAGGCCAGATCCATCACGCCTGTGTTATTTCTCACCGCAAGGGACAGTGTAGAAGACCGGGTCAAGGGTCTGGAATTGGGAACGGACGACTATCTGGTCAAGCCTTGGCAATCTATGGGTACAAATATTTGTGCTTTGTGCCTGAGGGTAGTTAACCTGCAAATTCGACTTAACTTTAAATGCTCCAAAGTTCGTCTCGCTTAACTCGTGCCGAATGTCCGCTTTCAGTGAAAAGCTCCGATTTAATCGAATCTCAGTGAATTTCTGCTATTGGCACATATGAGACTGTCAGATTTGATTTCCTCCCACTTGCAGAGCCTGACATATCGCGTGGGGACTTATTCAGCTAAAGTCCCTGAGAATAGAAATTTTGCCGTCGGTTATGTAGAAGTGTGAGACTCCCTCTAATCTTAGATCGTCACCCTTTTTTAAACCATTTGGTAAATCAACAGCAACTATCGCAGTATATGAGATCTCCACGACAGTGTGAGAACCAATGTCTTCGATGCGTTTAATAGTTTGTAGCCGCTCAGAAAACCACACTTTTCCTTGCTCAGCAATTTGCCGAAATTCAACCAGCCCGGATGTTCTCAGATTCACAACGTCGCCGGATATGTTCTCAAAAAGAATATCATCGTGCATTAGAGAGCACATTTTATCGACATCGAAGGCATTGTAGGCATCTACGTATGCTCTGATTATCGTTTCTGCTGTTGTCATCGAGTTGCTCCAGTACCTTCACATTATAAAAAACAATACCCGCACAAAGTGAACTACTATAGATACAGATATCGCTATATTCGACAAAACAGCAAAAGGTATCGGCCGGCAAATATCTCTTTAAACCAACAGGTATATTCAAAACACCTTTGTATGCATACCTAAATGGTCTTTCTAAACTGAACTCGGTAAGCGACATAATCTGTAGCTTAGAAAGACTCCCGTTCTGTCATTAAACTACGCCTTATGACTTTGATAGCATCTACAGCACACTTCACGTCGAAAGTGACCATAAGTTATTGCCCCGCCGATTAGCATGCTCTGGAGGTTGTATGATTCGAACAGCTATCTTTGATATGGACGGGCTGTTAATTGATTCTGAGCCATTCTGGAAAGAGGCGGAGTATGTGATATTTTCATCGCTCGGTGTGGTGATGGATGAATCACTAACCAAGTTGACTCAGGGCATGACCACTACCGAGGTCACTGACTTTTGGTTTTCACGTAATCCCTGGAGTTTTCCACCGAAAGAGCAGATTAAGCAGCGGGTTATCGAGACCGTGATATCCAGAATAATGAGCCATGGTCAGGCATTGCCTGGCGTAATTGAAACGCTGAGTTTTTTCAGAGAAAACGGGTTTAAAATCGGGTTAGCGACTAACTCCCCCCGTGAGGTAATACCAGCGGTAATGGCGAAACTTGATGTTAGTCACTTCTTTGATGTCACTGTATCTTCTGAAGAGGTTTCTCACGGCAAACCTTCTCCATTGGTCTATCAGCTCGCACTGAGTAAATTAGACGCAAAGGCCCATGAGACAATTGCATTCGAAGACTCTGAAACAGGAGCGAAAGCGGCTCTACAAGCAGGAATTAAAACCGTTTTGGTCAACAAATATGAAGCGGTATCTGACCCAAGGTTGGAGCATGAAGTGCTAAGAATAAAATCAATGGAAGATTTTTTGAGATACCGATTGTAGCAGAGCATATCTGATTTAACGGTAGCATAGACGCTCCAAGATAGAGCGTAAGCTAAAATACGTTACTAGCAGTTTTGCGTCACTATAAGCGTGCCAACCCCGAATACGGCAAATCAGAATTATACTATTTCTTATTCAGGTCGTTTTTGGAAGCTGTTATTACGCTATGTATATCTGATTCATCTAAGGCGGCTTTTAATGCTATGAGAGCATCATTCGCTTTGCCTTGATCTTCATCTAAATCGTGAGGCAAGACGTTTGAGGTCATTACTATATTTATAGTTTTTTCTGAAATAGCTATCTTAGTTTCGCCATTGCTTAAGCAATGTTTATGACCGCCAGGGATGCCTAAATCCTCAAAATTCCAACCTTTCACATTTCTCAAAGCATCTACAGCAGAAATCCCATCGGTGGTATAGATGAAAATATTTCTCATTTCGTCTGTTTTTGAATTGGTCACTTTAACCTCCTTAATGTGAAAATCTTGCGAACACGAGGGATTCTGTCAAATACAGCATCGTGGCCACAAATACTAGATAAACAACTTGTCAAGAATAATGTTACATGAAATCAAGTCTTATCTATAAAAATCAGCTATAAAACGACTTTATCACCATGACTTGGTGGAGTTGATACAACGAGGAAAACTAAGTCTTGCTCTTGCATATTGCAAAGCATATGCGGGCTGCCTGGTGCAATATGAATACCCTCACCGGCAGTTAAAGTGAATGTTTGTTCGTTAATATCCATCACTGCCTCGCCTTCAAGAATGAAGAAAAACTGCTCAGCAACAGAATGGTAATGTTTGGCCTCACCGCTACCTTGCGGTACACGCTCCTGGATAACACTTAAATTCGGAGTTTTGGCTAGATGCCACCCGTCGCACTTTGACCCCCAACTATAATGGGTGGCGTTTTTCTTAGAAATCACATTAGACATAGTACTTGAATCCGGTTGCGAATCTATTCCACGTATTTACAAGGCTGATAAGTGCTGTTAAATCAGCCAGTTCTTTATCTTTGAAATGTAGTCTTGTACGTTCGAAAAGCTCGTCGTCGATCTGGGTTTGGGATATTAGAGTGAGTGACTCCGCCCACTCTAGGGCAGCCTTTTCACTCGCACTGTATAGTGATGACTCCCGCCATGCACAGAGCAAGTAGATTCGTTGTTCGGTCTCTCCTTTAGCCCGGGCCTCGGTGGCGTGAAGCTGTAAGCAGAAGGCGCAGTTATTGATTTGGGAAACCCTTATCTTTATCAACTCGACAAGGCTCTCAGGCAATCCACATTGTCCAATGTAATTGTTAAGCTCTTGGAATGGCAGCATGGCGCCTGGGGCTGCCAAATAAGCATTTATTCTCTCAGACTTTATCAACGTGACTCTCCAAAAAATCTTAGTTATAACGCTTAACCTCACCATAAATCGCAGTATTTTTCGCATATCCTCATCCTTGAAAACCATTGTTAAGTATGGTGAGAAGATCCTTTTAAGGGTGGGTCACAGCACCTTCTCAAACAGCTCCCATTTCGGACTTGGATAACCACCTAAGCTCTCGTAAAACATCGCTGCATGGTTATTACCTTTCATTACTAACCAATTTAGTCTCGCGACACCCATACGCTTGCATTCTTGCTGAACGGCCAGGAACAATCTGGTTCCTATCGTCTTCCCCCGGGACGCTTGACTAACATAGAGCTCCTTTAAGGTTGCTGTTGGTCTAAGGTCAAATGTAAAAGTGGTGAAAGTGAGTACGGCATAACCAAGCACCAAACCCAGTTCGTTGACAGCTACAAAGCAGGCAAAGTCAGGAGCTTGAGATCCAAGTCTGTTCAGTAAGTCAGACTCCGTAACCGTAAAATGGTCAATATAATGCTCAAATTTTGCCAGCTCTTTCATTAACTCAAGTACTTGAGGTACAAGTTCTGACGTTAAATTTAGTATGCTAATACTGTGCGTCTGGGGTACGTTCAATTTGGCCTATCCCTCGTAGTGCTTAGAAAGATAACAACTGCATATAGCGCTAACCATATACAGTTGCAGCGAAAACTTCAGATACACAATCTAATTCTGTGGTAAATCTGACTCTTCGATAAACTTAAATCCCTCATCTCGCCAACCAGTTACACCACCTATCATGATTTTCACGGGGAAACCCAGCGAAGCAATTTTTTCTGCCGCCTTGTCAGCGCCGTTACAATGCGGGCCGGCACAATAAACGACAAAACAGTCTTTGTGCTCAAAACTGTTTAATACTTCGACCGTCATTTTATCTCGTGGCAGGTTAGTGGCACCTGGCACATGTGCCTTTCGAAATGAGTTAGGTCCACGGACATCCAGCAACGTAAAATCGACAGTACCCGCGCTAAAGGCAGCATGAACATCGGCACAATCTGTCTCAAAGCTGAGTTTACGGAAATAATGCAACTGACTTACCTCGGGGGAGGCTGGACATGTTTGTGTTACGACAGAAGAGCGTTTGTTAAGGGTCATATTGGAACTCCGATTTTTGCATAAGTGCATGCCTATTAAATCGGATTAATACATCCCCAATAATGGCATTGAGGACATAAAAGGTTATAAATGAGCCATAGCACTTGCTATACCTACGGACCGTTGCAAAATGTTATGACTAAACAGAAAACTGTGTCCCTAGATGACCTAAACCAATGACCCTAAGCTGTAACAGTAAAGCCAGAATTGTGGGAGGTACCATGGGCGGTCCGAGAGTAGCAATTTGCGTCTACAACGGTTTATCGATGTTTGAGTTCGGTACAGCCTACGAAATTTTTTTCTCCTATGCTAAGGGAGCCGAGTCTTGGTACAACACCCGGGTCGTATCTGTTGATTCTCCGGTGGTGAGGTTATCGAACGGCCTGAGCATTAGCGTTGATGCGGGTGTCGAGCAATTGTCTGAAGTCGACACCATTATCTTACCGGGTTGGTCCGATGTTGATAGAAGCCCAGAGCCAAAGTTTATTGCGGCCCTAAGAAACGCGTATCAGTCAGGTGTAAGAATAGTCTCATTTTGCTCAGGTGCCTTTGCTTTAGCTGCCGCGGGGATACTCACTGGTAAGAAGGCCACTACTCATTGGAAATATGCAGAGAGGTTCAAGCAGCGGTACCCGGATGTGGAGTTAGAGGTTAACAAGCTCTATGTTGGTAGTGGAAATGTTTACACGTCTGCAGGCAGCGCAGCTTGTATTGACCTGTCTATTGAGCTTATCCGGCAAGATTTCGGAGATATAGTAGCCACAAAAATAGCAAAACGTTTGGTTGTCCCAGGTGACAGGCCTGGTGGGCAGCAACAATTTATCGAGTTACCTGTTCCTAAGCGTGTTTCAGAGCTCAGTAAGGTAATGGATTGGGCGCTAATGAATTTGGATAAAAAGTTAAGCACTGAAATGCTTGCGGAAAAAGTGCATTTAAGTCGCAGAACATTCGACCGGCATTTTAGTCGCATCTACGGCATGAGTTTGAAGCAATGGTTGCTTAATGCGAGGCTGGAAAAAGCAAAGTATCTTTTGGAAACAACTGAGCTCACCGTCGACTTTATCGCTCTCGATAGCGGCTTTGCCACACCCTTGTCCTTGAGAAACCACTTTGACAAATATGTAGGGGTAAGTCCGGGCGCGTATCGTAGAGCGCTGTCCAAATCGAAAAGCTCTTATTCAAAGCTACTTTACTGATCTCCTTGATAATCGTTTAAAAGTTTAAATGGTATGAGGGCAATAACGATCACAAGCGAAGTGGGATACTCACTTTTGCATATTAAATTAGGGAGCTATAGCCAGTAGGTATGTTCGTTTAGTGCCAATAGCGGACATTACGTGGTGTGGTAATACCTATTCCCTTTATTAGCCCAGCCCAATGGATAAGTTTCCAAGTATCCATCTTGAGTAAAATCAACAGCGACTAGCATATTGCCAGCCTAAAATTTGTCGGATTCAATTTTACTGATCTCAAAAACACGTGTTGAAATAGAGGTGCATCAGGGTTAGTTTGGTAAGAATAAAAATCATGAAAGAGGGCTGAAATATGCGCTACTTGCGGGCAAACTGACATTAAAAATGGATTGCTAGCCGCCACGCCGCTATAGAAAAGTGATCAACTTATGGATATTAAATTTTTCTTAAATAAGTACATAGTCGAAGACGTAAAATCTTACGAGGAAGCATCCAGTCTAGAAAAGATCGGGGTCAAATTAGTTGAGTCAATTTCCAGTGGAAGTCCAATTGACAGCGACATTGCCCTAGATTTTGTCAATAGAGTTGAAGTATGGAAGGCTATGGGCATTTCTGAAAGAATTTTTGGCGTGGGTAAAACGACAGCTGAGCAAGCTGTTAAGGCTATAACGAATGCAATTAAGGCCAATTCAAAAAAAGAACAAATAACTTCATTCCATAGTTTGATTGGATTCGGAATTTCAATAGACAAGACATACAGGACACATAAGGCAAAAGTAGCCAGTGCTGCGGTACGATTTCTATTTCCAAAAGCATGGGGAGTCGTTGACTGGAGAAGTGGCGCAATATCTCAATGCATGATTGATAATAATTTTGATATCGATAAGGCAATAATCTCGGCTAAAAAAACTAAACGTTCCGATTGGGTTTTACTTTATAAGCATATAGATGCTGATAGGGCGATTGAAATTAATAATAGATATTCACAAATTGGGCGTCGTTTCGATGTTCCAAATAATGCTGATGTCGATATTTTCCTTTTTGGTGTTTCATTAGACATATGGCCAATATCAAGTAAATCAGCCAAAAAGCGCCTGCAAGGCGACCGCCAAAAGCTTTGCTTAAAAGACAGCAAACCTTTTGGTAGCGCATGAGGTGGGCGTTAATTCCGCTTTTCGCTCATAACTGACTGTCAGGGTATTTCGAAGCCTCTCCCATATACTATCAGCTCTGATAAGAGCTACTACACTTTGGCAAACATGAAAAAGAGCTGATCATTACCGGGTAATGATTGCTCTTGATCAGACACTCACCTCTGTCGCCGAATATCAGTGTAACATTATCCCAGCGGGGGAAAGGATTAGCTCCTCCTCCCATAGCGGCATCACAATATGGGCGAACCGCTCAAACAAAAGTTTTCGGTAACCCTCATCATCGATTTGCAGTACAAAATGGTAACTGTTTAGCATGGTGTAGATCCGTTGCTCATCGTAATCGACTCTCTCTACCGGAGTTGTCCTGATAAAGTGTGCGCCATATTTCTCAGATAGGCGCACACCATATACATAGCTAAAAGGAAAAAAATCATCTTTAACGAATGTGAATGCCAGCAGAAGACCTCCATCATTTTTCTTCATGGGACACTACTCCTGCGGGTTTAAAAGGTGTTGGGTCAATATTCGATGTATTGCCGGGCGATAAAACATACCGGTCTGGGAGCAGATCTGATTGACACTTAAACCTGACTCGAAGAGGTAAACGACGGATCCCCTCCTCAATGCACTTGCCCCGATCCCCGGAAATCCGGCGTGAGCGCATGCTTTTGGCCAACACTCTTTGTAGAGCCAAGCTAAATTGATGCGAAGCCTTTTACCCTGTGTATCAGTAAAGACGTGTTGATAGTTACCGGTCTTTTTCATCTGCACGAAGAGCAAACGCCGTGCATAAGGCACAACATTAATTTCCCGCCCAGCCACTCTGAACAACGATGCTTGCAAGTCGTAATCGGCCCATTTAAGTGTCAGCAGCTCTGACGCGGATATCCCGAGGTAATATTGCAAAAGAAAGTACTCCCGGTACTTCACAGGAAAATGATGTGCAATGCTGAGCATATCGCCATGGGTAAGCGGGAACCCACTTAATGCCGAAAAGTCTGGCTTAAATTGAAATGGTCTGGGAAATACGTAGGTTAGGGCTGCGCAATCTAACACATCAATCACCATGGCAATCGTATCCCTACGGTCGCGTTGACTGATGTTTAACACGGTACGTAACACCTCTACTAATTTCATGAGGTGGAACCCCAAAATCTCGTCGACTTTCTCTTTGCCAATACAGCCCATCGTGAGGTAAATCAGTTTACTGGGAAGCTTATAGCGGGCTCTGTCAAACTGATGGTTGTAAAATGACTCAAAGGTCGGGAGGCCTCTCCAGCCTGGCGAAATAAAGCGAGACTGCAATGCGTTGAACATCGATACGTTGCGGCTATGAGGAAAATGCAGCATGTAATCAAAGGTGCCTTGATGGAGTTCCTTCTGGATCTGTTGGTACTTGTTTTTAAGGCGTAAACGGTTCTCGGTAGAATCGGCATAGCCAGTGCTCTCACTGAACCGGCAACCCAGCATCTTCAATCGAAGAGTCAGCTTTCCTTCTGTATCGCGGATAATTGCTCTCATCTTTTTCCTCCAGCACCAGAAGATTGGTGCTCATTTTTTTGAAAACCGGTTATGATAGGAATTGGAACCTGAGGAGGGGTGATGATCCGGTACCACTTAATGACGTTAATCGAGCAAAAATCTATTCGTGATGGAGTAAAAATCACGTTGAAAGATGTTGCGCTAGCCACTGATATTCATCGTGCGACATTGTCACGGATGGTAAATATGCAGCACCGAAACGTCACGACCGAGACCATCGACCGCCTCTGCACCTACTTCGAGGTTCCCGTGGAGCAACTGATCGAGCATATTCCCGATTGATGATGCTCCAACAGGCCCACTAGTCAGGCCATTGGTCCATGCCGCGCTCCAGGTGCCGTAGAAGACGACCCTCAATATCCCCAAGTGACAGTGTTGAGAAATCCGGATCAATTTTGGATTGGCATTCCAGCCAGCAGTAAAGTGCTTCAGCATTGTTTTTCTCAGTACCTTGGCCCAAGAGCATGACTAGCCCTTTTCGCTGAGGGGAGATTTGCAGTGCGTTTAAGAGATACTCCTTAACATTGTTGAGGCGGGTTTGTTTGATTTTTAACGCAAACATTGATTGCGTCAGGATATTTGCCGATTGAGTCATCATCGCGTTTCTCCAACATCAAATCTAAACCATCCCTGGCAAACAGGCACATCCATGGTCAGCACTTACTTAGCCATGTTCAGTTGCTAACCATGAATGTAGCTTTTATTCGACATATGTCAAATAAAAGCGACACAAAATGGTGAAAATTTCTCCAAATTTATCGCCCGTCCAACGATCTTGCGGCAGTTTTCAAGCTTATACCCATTGGTTCATCAAGATCTAAGGGGTTAATTGCCCGCTTATGACAGTTGTGGATCCAACGGGTAAAGCGCTTCTCATACTCGACAACGCGAGCTTTAAGTTCGGCGTTTTCTTCCCGTAAGCGATCAAGTTCGCTATCCACTGAGCCGGCTTTCTGCACGCGGGTTTTCAGTGCCTTAAGGGCCTGCTTTGCCTCCTGATATTTTGTTTTAATACGCGGATTTGCACTAAGCGCTTGGCGGCTATAACCAAACGCTTTTTGAAGGTTTGCCCAGGACAATCCTGTCCCGAAGCACCCTGTTGCCCACTCATCAAGGAGCTGAACAATTTTTTGCTCTGCTTCATCAGTGATATATCTTGTCGTCATCCTTATACCTCGCAGGAATCACGACCATTGGGGAAGATTTGAACGATGTCACCCGGTTTGTGGTCAGGATCTTCCTCTATTGCTAATGCGGCATTGCATCCGTCTACCAAATCCTTGTGATGTAAATACCACGCATTGGCGCCGGTAAAGCCCTCCTGGGCATCTTCCAGTGCCCGGTCCATTTGTGCCTGCGCGATATTTCTACGTGTAGTCAGGCGGGCTATTTCCTGCTCATCTCCTTTTGTGCGCCGGTAATGCTTGCAGTTATGCAAGCAGGCGTAATGTAAGCCACAGGGCCCCTGAACATAGTCATGTCGGCAGCGACCAATATCCATGATATGTGAACTACCAAAGCTCTCCAGATCTTTGGCGAGCTCATTAGGCGTGAGCAAAGGAAAGCGGCGTGCTAATGCCGCAGCCTCCTCTAACGGCACATCCTGAGGCGTTTTGAAAACGGCGTTATTCACGTTTCTTAGTGCAGCTTCAACCGAGTTGGAAGGCAACCGATGGTTATATGCCTTGTTATCCCGGGTGCCTGAGCGCAGAAAGTTCTTCGCGATCTCCTCCTGCGAAAAAGCGTCCGACTCCTGCATGATAGTGTTTAGCAGATGCCTGAACTGATGTGTTCGCACTTCGGTATCGTGGTGGATATCTCTCAACTCAGGGAAGCTGTAACGCTCAAATACGTTGAGTATTCTGGCGCTATCACCGGATACACGCGAGACGTAATCACGACCATTGAAAAAATCCCGGATCTGCGTACCGGTAAGCGGCTCTGCAAACACGTTCAACATCTCTTTGGGCGTATACTGATCTTTAAAACGCAGTGTGATGATATTCCAAAGGGGAACCTTGATTTTTGCCATGCCGATCCCGTCTATCACTGGCCTGATGCGTTCCTTATAGGCATTACTAAAGCCCTGATGAATGTCGGCGACTTTGAAGTACGTGCTCTTGTGCTTTGAGCCTGGCGCTGGCATCACTCCATAGCGTCTTAGGGTCGTGATGGTATTACTTATCGACGACGCCCCTATAACCTCCATGATCTGCCGTGAGGTTAGCAACTCGTTGTCATCAAAGTGCATGAACTTGCTCCACTTGCCCTGCTCAAGCAGCATCCGGCAAACATCCCGTTGCTCACGAGAAAGGGCGATTAGCCGTTCAATTGCCGTGAAAATGATCTCTGTCATGCTGGGCGGAACAATTTTACTGTCCCAGACATATCGTTTTCTGGCCAGAACCCGGATCTTCAATAGCCGGCAATAGCGACCACTTTGTGGATCAAGTTCAGGCTCATACGCCATAAATTCATCCCGGGTCGGAATGCAGTTGAGATCCAGACTCACGAACTCATCCATCCTGAAACCGCAGGCCATCAAGATCACAGCCATGCAGGTGAGTGCTTTGTCACGCTCTTCCAGCTCGTCATAGTGTTGCCAGAGGGCAGAGAAGAAGACCAACACCTCGGTCTTGGGTAGCATTTCCGCACGTCGTTTGCGGATCTCGGGTGTGTTACGGGATTGAAGGTTGCCACCGTGCTTTGCACTGCGGCTAATTGGATTAACCCAACTCATTGGCATGACAGTTAAGCCAAGCTCTTGCATCCTATCAGCAATATAACTGAGCTTTTCGCCAGTCACATAAAGTGTGGAGCTCTTTTCGCCATGCTGAATGGCGAGTTTCATCGCTTCATCAAACAACCCGGGTGAGAATTGAATGACATGTTGGCAACCATGCAACTCACCGACTTCATACAAATAACGCAGTGCCCGCATCAAGACCATATGGGCATTGTGCCCAATAGGACGATTGGCATGTGCTGTCACAATCAACGCTTTTGCAAACGAGGCAAACGGCTCCGCAAAGGGTTTTTCATCGCCCCGTTTTTGTTTGACGCCCTTTTTGAGCCCAGAGCGCTGAGTGAAAAGCACATAACTTCGTTCGGCTAAACCTCTGGCCATAACCGTAGGTTCAAAGCCCGTGATGTCCCAAATGTGATGATGCCAATCAACTTGGCCTTTAAAGACCAGCGCACATAACTTTTGCCCCAAATCGACTAACTGAGCAAAGTTCTCTTCGCAGTTCTGTGTTGGCGACCACAAACGAGCAATGTTATCTAGCGGAGTATCCCGCTCTTCAACACTGATATCGGGCAGTAACGTGTATGTCAGTTTCAGTGTGTTGGTCTTACTCATGATCCACCTCCAGACGACGAACGAGTTCATTGCATGCGTTGATATGCGGCACGGTATAGAATCCGGGGGGCGCATCGTCCCCGAATTTATCCCTCACTTCGTTTTGCATTGCCATTAGCACTTCCTGATGAACTGAGATGTCATTGGATGCTTCAAACTTATTGCAGCCATAACAGGAATAGGGGGGTTGCAATGAACAGGGAGAGCCCTTGGCACAAAGGCCAATGCCAACAAGCTTTTTTAGCGAGTCAGGGCCGAAGACGGTATTGATGTTGTTTCGTTTCACCAGCTCCTTTAAGGTGATTTTCCCCTCAAAGAATGCGAGGTGATCACCGAAATGTTTCTGGTAAACCGCGTCAACACGCAGGGCGAAGTTCACCCCTAGCTGGTAGTACACCATGATATGCTGCAGATCTTCATGATCTAGCAATTCCATCAACACAATCGCCGGCGCTCCCATCAATGCAGCGTGGGTCGCAAAGGTCTTACGAAGACGTCTTGGCGTTAATTTTAAGTCCAGAGCAGGCAGTCCTTGACTCACTCGCGATTCATCAATGAACGCTATGACGTCACCAGGTGCATCCTTAAAAAATGTGTGCCCAGGCGATGCTTCAAACCTCTCAAAAGTGGCCTGCCGTTTTCGCCTTCCATTGTCAGTTCTTCCGATGAAAAGCAGTTGCTCTTCGTTACTAGCCATCAACTGACTTGAGAATAAGTCACCGTAATTGACAGAAATGAGTTGCTCCAACAACTCTCCTAAGAACACTGGTAAGACACGTGACTTAAACTGTGTTCGAGGCAACGTATAGCGTTTTTTAACGGAGGGGACGTTCAACAAGTATGTTTTATTGCCTGTCTCTTCATCAACGTTGACAGAGAAATCTGACGTCATCAGCAGCAGCAGTTGCCTAGGCCTTACCCCCAACACCACAAACATCCAGGTTGCGACGAGCTTGGGGAAGATAGGGTGGTAAGGGGTAATACGCTGACGACACTCATAAAGCGCTTTGCGTAACAAAGTTAGCTCATCCGAGCGAAGGGGCGATCGTCCCTCCATGTAGACCATGACGTCCATGCCCTTATGATTGCCTTTAAAATACAACTTGGAGAGCACCTGACAGGTTTTGCGTTCAAAGAGTGACAGCCCTAAGTGGTATGAACGTAAATACCAGTGTCTGATCAGGTTTAACGTGGACTCGTCATCGTTATTCCTGTTCGACACGACAAAGTCAAAGATGTAATCACTCAGTTGAGAAGCGATGTCCTGCTCGTCTTCCCATTCATCAACAAAATGGCAAAGCTGCCTGAGCACCTTTAAAAAACGCATCACTGAATCCGGAGCCAGTTTGCTCAGGAAGTACTCGAATGCGTATTTGATCTGACTGAGAAGCTCATCAGGATATCGACTCAATAGTGTCCAATTCAAAGCGACGGGATGGCTCTCACCAATCTGCCAGACTTCACCAGAGGTATCTATTCGCCGGGAACGACTCATGATAAACGCCTTGTTAAACAAGGGTCTTTCAATAGAGGGGATAATCGCGTTGGGTTTCAGTCTAGCGCGGGTTGCTTGTGTCATGGGCTCTTACCTCATCAGCCATGAAGTACCCCTCCCTACTAAAACAGGGCTTTGAGTAACTTCGAGTTTATATGGCTAAGTAAGGTAATTGCGTCTAAATTGAACGACGCTTTACACAAACAATCAAATTGATCCGTCTTTAAATGAGCATAACCTGATGATTACCATCAGCCTGATCCTCGGCCTTAGCTGACAATCCTGGTCAACCTTCAAGTAGAACATTCCGTCTCCTAGCGGAAATGTTGTTTACAAAATAAACCGTGATGAAATTTTTTGCAAGTATTGCGCCGCTAAAATTTCTCTAGAACGTTTGGTGTAATTTTTCCCCTGCTCACTATCTGAAGTCCAACCACACAACTCTCGCTGCATATTTTTAAATTCTTCTGAGCCCACCTCAAGACCAGATTCCAAAACGATTAAGTCGTTAAAGGTGTGCCTGAATTGGTAGAGAAGAAGATCATGAAACATCTCAGGATCCAGCTTACGAATGCGTTCACAAATATGATACAAACCACTATATGTCATGGGCTGCGGATCTTTAAGAGAGTTTAGTAGCAAGTATGGAGGGGCCTTAGCTACAATTTTGCCACGTTGTTTGCGTTCACTGTTAATGTAGGTATCGACCATTTGTGCAACTTTATCGCTGATCGGAATATCACGGGTATAGGTTTTGACATTTGGCGGGTTGGCCCGCGGATCTAAATCCAGAGTGGTGTTCTGAGTTAACCGAAGTGCATAGCCATATGACTTTCTGACTAATGCATCGGGACGCATCGACAGAAGCTCCCCTTCACGGACACCAGTCAGGATCAGAATGTGAACAATAAGTTGGTTTCGCAATCTGACCCTCTTTTGAAATGGGTTTTGTGGATTCTCAGGATTAACCCACCACAATATTTTAGTCACTTGCTCGTCAGTCAACCCATACCGTTGTTTCCCATGTTTTAATCCCCCTCGCTCAATCAAGAGTTGGCGGAACTGGGTAATGAAGTTTCTCATGTTACCAGCGTAGGGATCTGATCTCTTTCGCGTGCCAGCGAAGACATGTCCGAGAAACTGCAGATAGTGAATAATTTTATTAGCACGATGTCGATAAGTTTCTGTGCCAATGAACGTGTTCACAGCGGCTTCGATGGTTGCAGGTGCCTGTGTCGGGGCGTTAACCCGGTAACGAAGATCCTCTTTAAAAGAATCCATTTCGAGGAAACTCAAAAACTCGCCACTTTTCATCCGTTCGAGTAGATCGATATTCTGCTTTTCTGCCCACTCATAAATTTTTGTAACTGCACGAGCGACATCTAAGCGGTAGGAGTGGGAGCGTGCACGGAAGCGGGCAACATACATGTTGATATCAATAGGAGGCATACCGTCTTTGTCACATACGATCACTTCACGATCACCATGCGACTCGACTTCTATGAGGCGAACAGAATAAGCCATTGCATCACTCCAGACAACCTAACAACAAGTTGGAAGTATAGCACTGATTTTAAAGGTGTTTCAGTTTTGAAAAACTTGGTTTTATTGTCACGAAAAAACGTCATTTCAGATGCTTTTCAACATACAAAAAGCGGTTAAAAACCTACTTTTGTCGCAAACAATCGACGTCTTTACACTCGTCTTTACATTTTAAAACAGAAGAAAATCCCAAAAACCAAGCTGAATTACCTAAAAGGTAAACAACTTGATTTTTGGCTATAACCTGCTAATGTATAAAGTAAATTTCCGTTTTATCTTAAATCGTCTTTACAAAATACAAACTGTAAACCTAGAACGGAATATCGTCATCAAAGTCGATTGGCGGCTCCATAGGTGGCCGTTGCTGCGACTGCGCCGGTTGCTGATAACCCCCCTGCGATTGAGCAGGCTTTTGATAGCCGCCCTGTGCGGGTTGTTG
>Ga0209812_10001238_pt1 | contig 18583 bp, 19 predicted proteins | sample JI71714BDNA_FD_187502 | JGI IMG/M metagenome (GOLD analysis project Ga0209812, IMG submission 187502) | Wastewater effluent complex algal communities from Wisconsin, to seasonally profile nutrient transformation and Carbon sequestration -... | ecosystem: Engineered > WWTP > Effluent > Algae...
TTCCCCTTGGAACCCAACCAAATATAAAACCCGGAACCGTTGCTATCAAACGGACGATCTGACCAATAACCTCGCGATTATCATTGCGTTTAAGCCCAATTCGTAACATCTGCCAGTGCGTCGCTATATGGCCTAGTGACCACATAGCTTCGAAAACGGACAACTTTTGATAAACCGTTTACCAGAGCGCTGCCGGCACTCTCGAAATTGAACACGTAACTGGTTAACTCTCTGTCATTGCTTGCTGCTGTGCCTTGCAAATATATGGCCAGACGAGATCCTTAATTTTTTTCACAGAAAGTATATTATCCAGCTTATTTATATAGGTAGTTACTGCTAACCCAATCCAAAATCAGACTTTAAGATACAAGCCGCACTTACCCGAAGATTGTTTCAAAAGGATTTTGGAACGCGTTTAATCGGTTATTCTTGATATAATATCTTCCAACTGGAGAAGATATGTGACCTTAAAAAAGCTGGGCAATTTAGTTTAAATAATTGTGGTTTATGAGCAATAAAATTGTCCACATTCTTATCCCACTTCCAAACCTACTACCACCGTTGCCCAGGCTGTGATACCCAGTACCAACATGCCGGTAAATATTTCAATACCAATAACCGCTCTGAGGCGTTTTACTGCGTTCGGCTTGGCCAATTGCGGTACCAGTAATAGTTTATTCGAGGCACCGAGCCCAAGCAGCAACGTAACCAGGGTTAACTTTATTAGCAACGTTTGACCGTAGGCTGTTTGCCACAACAGACGTAAATCTCCCAGCAACATTTGCAGCATAACAACACCCATAACCAATAATACACCAACAAAAACCATCGCCAGCTTACCAAAATTATCCATAACGCTTGCTAGCGTTTTGGTTTCAGCTATTCGGGTTAGCTGCCACAGGGGCAACAATGAACCCATCCACAGCGATATCGTCAACAGATGTAACAACAGTGCCAGCTTGCCATACCAGGGGGTGCTAACCATATGCCCGGTAAAGGTAAATGACACCAAAATAGCAGCAACACTAAGTAGCAGTAACGGAGTACAAAATTGGCTCCGCCAGTAAATTATGACTGCAAATAGACAACTGCCAAAACCGCCTAACGCTATACCCCAACTTAAACCCGGTTTACCCGACAGCAGCATGGCGTAGAGTTCCCAGTCGTAAAAACTAGCAAAGCCTTGACCACTAAACATCAATAACTGGCTTGAGAATGTAAGCAAGACGGCAGCAATACCTAACGCGGCGCAAACCGTAATATAACGCCGCAACCAGTGCGACCCGGTTTCATAAAGCCGCGTTAATCGCCAAATGAACAAGCCCCCCATCACACCAGCAGTGGCAACGTAAGTTAACACTCTGGCTAGCCAGCTTATAAGATTAGTGATCTCCACACTCTACCCTTAAGGAGGGCTTTACCCTCCTGTGTTCAATAACTTAATTCGACCAATGAATATGAGTGATCCGCCAGCTACCGTTACGATGCTGCAAGGTAATAGTTTCCATGCCGGTATGAGCTATAGTCTTTCCTTTAAACTGGCCGCTGACTTTTGATCGTGCCAGCGACAAGGCGCTGTCACCCTGCACCTGCACATGATGCTCCAGCGGTTCAATTGACATTTCTTTTAAAAACGCCATATCTGCCGCCATATGATGGCTCTGATATTCGGCTCTTGAGCGCTCAACGCCACCCCCTTCAAAAATGACCACATCACTGGCCAGTAACCGTGCTACCGCGTCGGTATCACCGGCTTTTAGTGCAGCATGGAAATCCTGTACCACTTTAGCCGCGGGGTGCTCCAACCCGCTAAACTGAACGACCGCTGGTTCATCGGGTTGAGTTGTTGCCCCGGAAGCGGAATTGGGGTCGACAACAAAACTAAAGTCTTCCTCTATTTTATGACCGTCATCTCCCATGCCCATCCATGTGACCTTATAAGTTGACGCTGCCAACGTAGCTTTAAGGGGTATTACAAAACGGGGTTGAGCCGTAACTGAACGTTTAAACTCCAGTGCAATATTTTTACCTGCAGCGTCAGTTAACGAAACACTCATCAAGCGCAGTGGTGCACCAAACTCCAGGCTGAGCTGGCTTAGGTCAGCAACTGTCTGTCCATTCGCCGGAGCAGATGATTTCAGGCTGGTATGTGCCCAGCCTGTTGTGGGCATAACTAAAGCCAATAGTGCAGCAAAAAATATCATGCTGCTGTTGGCGAAACTAATATTTCTCATTATTTAATATCCTTAGTGTCCGCTGTGCTGCATTTTTTCAATAGTAGTTATAACCAACGCAGTACCTTTTTTCTCCACTTTAAAGCGCACGCTGTCGCCTTCAGCCAAGCCTTCCAACATTGTTTTATCTTCAATCTGAAAAACCATGGTCATAGGGGGCATGCCGAGGTTTTTAATGGTCTGATGTTTTAGAGTGATTTTGCCGTATTCAATATCCAGTTTACGAATAGTGGCTGTCGTCATCTCATCAGATGCAGCTTCTTCGCTTTTATGCTGATGAGAATGAGTTTCCTGCGCCGCCGCAGATTGCATTGCTAATGCTGCTAATACTATTACCATACTAATTTTTGTTAATTTCATAATTCACCTGTCGTTGCTATTTATGCCCGTTATGGGTTTGAGGTTTACGCACTTTTACTTCCAGCTCTTTCGCCTGGGGTTGCTCCAGCGGCATTAGCTGGCCACCATGCTCTTTAGAGCGCTTGGGCTTAGCAATATCGCCGGTCCATTCCCGGGCAACAGTCCCCTCGGGATGTTTAAACCAACCCGGGTCTGAATAATCGTTTGGCGCCTGATCTTCCCGCACTTTAAGTACACTGAACATACCGCCCATTTCTACCGAGCCAAAAGGGCCGTCACCGGTCATCATCGGTAAAGTGTTGTCAGGTAACGGCATGGTCATTTCCGCCATGTCGGCCATGCCGCGTTCGCCCATTACCATATAGTCAGGCACTAAAGTCTGGATTTTTTTGGTTATACCGCGATGGTCAACGCCTATCATGGTTGGTACATCGTGGCCCATCGCGTTCATCGTATGATGTGACTTATGACAGTGAAACGCCCAATCACCCACTTCATCAGCAATAAATTCAATTTGACGCATTTGGCCAACCGCAATATCGGTGGTAACTTCCGGCCAACGGCTACCCGGTGGCGTTGGCCCGCCATCAGTACCAGTTACCGTAAACTCATGGCCATGTAGGTGAATAGGATGGTTAGTCATGGTCAGGTTACCCACGCGAATGCGCACTTTGTCGTTTTTACGCACCACCAATGGGTCAATACCCGGAAAGGCGCGGCTGTTAAAGGTCCACAGGTTAAAATCCAACATGGTCATGATTTTTGGCGTATAGGCGCCGGGTTCTATATCGTAAGCATTGAGCAGAAACACAAAGTCACGGTCCACTTCTTCAATATGTGGATGCGCATCTTTTGGATGAGTTACCCAGAATCCCATCATACCCATGGCCATCTGTACCATTTCATCAGCATGAGGGTGATACATAAAGGTGCCGGGGCGCCGGGCAATAAACTCATAAACATAGGTTTTACCCACCGGAATAGCGGGTTGATTTAATCCCGCCACGCCGTCCATGCCATTCGGTAAACGCTGGCCATGCCAATGAATGGAGGTATGCTCAGGCAGCTTATTGGTGACAAAAATCCTCACTCTATCACCTTCAACCACTTCAATGGTCGGCCCTGGTGATTGACCGTTGTAACCCCATAAATGCGCTTTCATCCCAGGCGCAATTTCCCTGACTACAGGTTCAGCCACCAGATGAAACTCTTTAACACCATTGTTCATCCGCCAGGGCAATGTCCAGCCATTAAGCGTAACTACAGGGTTATAAGGCCGGCCAGACGCCGGTAACAAGGGCGCCATCGTATCGGGAGAGTGTTGGCTGACCACTTCAGGGATCCCGGCCAATGCAGCTCGACTGACAGCAGCGACACCCACGCCTGCCGTAAGAGCTCCGATGCTTTTTAATAATTCACGACGAGAAAACATAATTACTCCTTAATGGCCGGCATCTGCCGCAGTGCTAACAGGTTGCTGTTCGGTACTCTCTTGCTTGGTGACAGGTACACCAATCATGACCATATCTAATTGCGACTTTGTCAACCAATAATCCCGGGTGGCATTGACATAACCAGTAACCGCGTTAATTTGATTGCGCGCATCAGCAATTAGCTCAAACACGCCTATAAACATACCGTTATAGCGCAGCTGATTTTCTTCCGCGATTTGCTGCTGAATGGGCAACATGGCGTTTTTGTAATGCTGTGCCAACTCATGGCTTGAGGCGTAGTTGTGATAGCTTGTTGTTAATTCTGAACGTGCCGACACGCCAGTAGCAAAAGCTTCGTTAAAGGCTTGTTTATATTGATACTCTGCTTTTTTCACCCGATAGGTTCCCCAATCGAACAGAGGCAACTCCAGCACGGCTTTATAGCTTCTTTCAGAGCTATCCTGCAAATTGCCACCTACCTCTAATTCAAACGCATTGATAAACCGGGTTGCTTTGGTCAGGCCCGCACTTTGCGCAACAAGCTCCAGCTTTAATTTTGCGAGTCTGATATCCAACCGTTGGTCTAATCCTCCCTGGATTACACTGCGCCATTCGGTCAGCTCTGCTGGAATTTCAGGTAAACGATCGGGTAGGATCAAACGCTCTGACTCCTGCCACAATCCTAACTGTTGTTGTAGCGTTGCCTTGCTGTTGTAAGCTAACTGTCGTGCTTTGACTAAATTCAAGGTCGCTTCAGTCAGTAAACCTTGTTCACGCAAGTAATCTAATTTACTGAAATTGCCAGCTTGCAGCATCCGTTTTGCCAGTTCAGCCCCGGCTTCCGTAGTGGTATACACCTGCTCGAGATAACGCAGTACCTCTTGTGCGGCCACGGCATTCCAATAGGCGTGGCGGGTATCCGCAATTATACCGGCAATACGCTGCGCGCTTAGTAAACGTGCCTGTTCAAATCGGTTCGTTTCTAACTGGCGCACTTTAGGTAGTGTTAGCAGCGACAGGATATTAAAACCAAACTCTAATTCGGTTGAATAATTTCCATCAGACACATTGCGGGTAAGCATAATGGCAGGGTTGGGTAGTTGTGACGCTTGTTGCAGTTGTGAAGCCGATACCCCCAGGGCAAATAATTCCGCCTGCAACGATTTGTTATTAAGTACGGCGATTTCCACCGCAGTATCTAATGTTAAAGGGTGCAGTAGTAACCCTTGTACCCGCTGTTGTATTTGTTGCTGTTGCTCGTCATTTTCAATGCGTTGCAACGGCGTTGGGTTAATAGCAGCAATTTCAGCCTGCACCGTATTTATCGGGTCGCCTGGATTAACCGCACACGCTGTTAAACTGGCTAATATGGCTGTCACGACAGCCAGCTTCACTAAGGATGTATTAGCGAGCTTTCTTGAAGGCATTGACATAATCAGTGGCCCTCGTGATGGTTAGTTTTTGGCTCAGGCTGCTCAGGCTGCTTATGATGCTCGTGGTCCATCGCCCCCTCAGAGGCATAAAACATCCAGCCACCAATTTCGTGGACACGTTGATTAACTTCTGCCCAATTACTGACAACCGGGACCTTCATTCGCTGCGGTGCAACCGGCATATAAGGTGATACTGTCTGCATGTCATCATTTTGCAGTGGCGCCGGTATTGTTGGCTCGTTTGCTATCACATTATTCGTAGCAAAAATGCTGAATAGCCAAAGCCCAGCGACCGCCAACCCTTTGGTGGCAATGCTCTTATACATATAAATATCCTCAATAAATTTAACTACATGATGCATAGGTGAAAAATGTCAGCGAACCAACATGGTTGCCAAGCATTACATCGGTAATTCCAGGTCGAACTAAGAGGGTTACACGGTCTTTGGTGGGCGTTCTTGTGGTAAAACAATACCGGTAGTATGAAAATAGGTGTTTTGCAGTACTTTGTCATGGCAAGGTACTTCAGCTGCTGCGGATACCCCTGGTAACGACACGCAATGGATTGAGCAGCAATGGTCACAGGCTTCGCAAAGCTCGGCACTGGTTACATATATATTACCGACGGTGTTATCTACGGACATGTTTGGCGATGTGTTGTTAGCATCTGGTGAAGAGTGGTGATGATTGGCAAATGACTCCTGAACAGTCATTGCATCTGACGTTATTGCGCTTTGGTGATGTTGCTGGCTTTGGCAATGAACCATAGCATACAGGCCAGTTCCCTTAAGGAGAAACAGCAAGCAAAGTACTATGATAAATAAATTACCTGAGCGCATACGTAATCCAGAATTGTAGTTAACATATGATAAGTCAGTTTGCATAAAAGTTCAAACACCGGATTAAGTCAAGTGGATCAACAGTCAACCATCAGAAGTAAATTAACATTACAGATCCATAGCTTGTTGTCTATTTAGTGCTATCGAACATCTGTCTCAGTAAGAGTGGAAGAGAAATAATTAGGGCAGCGTCGACAAGTGCTTAACGCCAAGGTGAAAACTGCAATACATTTAAGCAGGTCAATCATTAACCAGCTTGGCCGCGCGACTAGCTCATTGGCACATTAGCTTTTTTGCCATGAATTTAATTGGCACGGCGGCAGAGCAAGCGGGATGGTTAAGCTTCTAAGTTATAACAATCAAGCTCCGCCGACTAATCAGCAACTGTTACATCGCGGCAAGGTTAATTCACCAGAGCGAACTCCGGATAACCTTAAAAAATAGGTTATCCGGTACTCTTACTTCAAGCTGAAAACCGCAGTGTATCTTTTATGCTGGGACAAAACTTGCGGGAACCTCTCAGACTGTGAAGCCTTTTCTTTATAACAGATACGTTTTAGATACATCACTATAGCCACGACATGGTAAGGCTAGTCAACAGCTTACGCGGCCATTGTTCGGCAAGCCTCTGCGCAATCACGACAAGCTTGAGCGCACTCCTGGCAGTGGTTTGCTTCGTGTTTACCGCATTCCTCGCCACAGGCATCACAAAGCTCCGCACATAATCTACAAATATCGCTGGCGTATTCGCTGCCTCGAGCCATTGCGGCTGCGGCAAACCGACATAACGCGGCACAATCAATATCCAGACGTATGCAGCGCTCCATTTGTGCTACGTTACTCTCTTTGAGACAAGCTGTCGAACAGTGGTCACAGGCGTCAGCGCAACGGTTGCAGGCTTCGATACAACTACGGTATTTTTCATGAGACATGAGTTTTCTCCTTAAAATAGTCAAAACATAACTTTTCATCAATTCACGGGGATTCTCAGTAGCTCCTTAATAACGCTTTGCGTAAATATATCGGCACCCAATGCCCGTGATTTCCTACAACAAACTCTCGTTTTCTTGTAGAACGAAATTTAAGCAAGTAGCATACCGCTCTGCCTTTACCCGTATAAAGCGACGGTTAAAAAGAGCGAGCTCGCCGAAAGATCAGTTTTATACTCCAGAGAACGGTTTTAATGCTGGCAGAAATTACCTGCATATGTAAGATTTTCATTGTGGATCTTATAAGTTCATACGTAAACGTGGAACCGATTAGACTGAAAGTCATCGGTTATTACATCGCCCATCACCAATCGTCCATTAATTGAAAATTTGCCAGCCGGCAGCACTGGAAAGTGCCTATTATCCATGATCTGCCGAAATAAGTGAAATATACGTAAAGAATAAATTTACAAATGATTGATATGGCAGCCGTCTAAAATTAGAATACCGATAATCGTTGAAATATATGAGGGAGTGAACTTCAGGATGAAACCGACCACCACACACTATTTCCGGGCTTTGCCTATGCCGCAGCGCCCTTTGAACCCAAGCCCCCTTGAAATGGTTATTTATAATTATGAGCTTAAGGCTCGGGCATTTCACATTGAACGAAATAAAGTCACTCCCGCTAATGAATGTGAAAAGGCAAAGAAAGCCCGGATTGCCAAATGTGAAAGAGACCAGCAGCACCTGCGTATAGAACGCAGAAAAATTGGCGCTCAGGTCAAACTGCATGAACATTTACAGGCATATAGAGACGCATGTGCAACGATGTCTCAGGAAGAATTGGCCAGAGAAAAGCATCACCCCACAAAGACATTGAGAAAAAACCTGTTTGCTGCCGGTGAGCCCAAACCCAGCCCGATCCATGAAGCCCACCATATCATTCCAGGCAAAGGACGATACTTGCAGTATCAAATGATGATTTGTCGTCTCAATCTGCACTCGTATGGCATTGGCATTCATGATCCGCTAAACGGTATGTGGTTGAGAAATTATGAAAAAAACAAACCTGATGATTGGGCTACGCCTGAAGCCTCTGGCCACAGATCACTGCATTGCACTGAGTATGAGCGCTGGATATCACGGAAATTTATGAATGATAACGTACCTGATCATGTTTTTGTCGGCTGGCTAAAAGACGTAAAACGGCAATTAAGGTATGGTGTTTTTTCGGTGGATGAGACGACGCCCGGAGGTGATTCATGATATTCCGAATTGAAGCGCCTAAAAACACGCACGAGGTTATCGATTATGATGTGCTGAGCATGGCTGAAATGCTTGGCGATAAAGACTTCAAGTTGGTGAGACGGCTTTCAAACGCCAACGTGAGCATTGCGGACAGATGGGTGAAGCCCAGTTGTGGCTTCAATAAAAAATACAAGAGTAAAAATGAACCCAGCGATGTTTCGCTTTGGGGGAGTTTCTTGCTGTTGAGTCCCTTGGCTTATGAGTCGTTATCCTCAGAGTTATCGTCGCACGGTGAGTTTTTACCTATTGACTTGAATGGTAAAGATTGGTGGTTATTTAACTGTTTAGCGCTTGGCGCAGAGTCTTTGGCTGAGTGTATTTCTCATGAAACTGAGTTAGAGAAATTGGTTTTTGATGAGAGTAAGCTGGCTGACAAGTTCATTTTTAAATCTGCACTGGAAGGATGTAAAACGCTTTTTTGTGATGACCGTCTGAAGATAGCGATGACTCAGCTGCCTGTGTGTGGGGTAAATTTTAATACCAATTTGGTTGAACAGTTTTTAGTGTTGTGATGCATTATTTACAGCTGGCCATTATCGGCCAGTTGCAATGATAATGTCAGATTATGCCAGTCTCAGGATCCGGTCTGGTAAAGTATAAGTTTCGCCGTCAAAACTCACTGAGTATTTCACAGAGCCGTCCCTCTTTTTTACGCAACGCTCAACCCGGCCAATGCGGTCATATAAGGCATGTTCAGCATCGATCACAATGACGTCTTCACCCTTGGCATATCGGGGCGGCGTCGAAATGGCGTTGACGGTGGAGAATGTCTGCCAGAGTTGCTGCTGGGTAATGAGCGAAGCGGATAAGGCTGCTTTTTCCTGCAGCCAGGTTTGCTCTTTTTCTTGCAAACTGGCAACTTTAGCCGCCGCTTCCGCATACTGTTGCTGCAAGTCTTCGTGTTGCTTTTGCAATCTGTTTAGCTCGGTATCTTTACGATAGAGTTTTTGCTCCGTTTGTTGTTGGCTGTTCTGGATCCCCAATAATTGTTGCTCAATCTTACTGACAGACTGTGTGGCGTGTTGCAACTCCTCCGACTGTTGCTGTGTTTGAGCTTTTAAGGTTGTACATTCCTGTTGTTTAACGCTCAACGCTTGGTGGCTTAATCGTAACTCAGCCTGTAGTTGTTGTACCTGATGATCATGCCGGTGCTGCTCTTGTTCCCGTTGCGTTTTCACAGACTCACGATAATGCTCAAGCGCCTGACGGGCATGAGTATGCTTCTCTTCCAGCGACTGAATATGCTTGTCTTTATCCTGGATTGTGCCGCTTAGATGGCGATTTTCCGCAGTAATAGAAGATAACTGCAACGCATCCTGATGACGGGCATGTTTCAGTTCTTCTATCTGCGCTAAGGCTTCGCGGTGTTGGTGTTCCAATTTATCCCGATGTTCACTGATGGCCATCAATTCCTGTCGTAGCACGTCAAGTTGTCGTTGGCGCTCTGCGACGACGAGGTTATGCCGCTCTTCCGTAGTCTGAATGCGCTGCATGGCCTCTTCCTGGAGGCGCTGTGCTAAATGCCCCACGAACTGGCCTAATTCGTCACTTAGCGCTGAAAGGTTGTCAAGACGTCCTTTCTCATCGACTTCAAGCTCTCGCAAGTACTTCAAAATCGTGGTATTCGACCCGGTGCCTAACTCCGACCGGACCAGTTCGACAGATGGGTGGCGTCCTTGCGCAATGAGCTCGTTCCGAACCTGCTGAACCTGATGCTTGGTGATCCCGTCTCTGGCCATGGTTTACCCTTAATCGTAATATTACGTAATGTGTAATTACATAATATTACGATATCCGCAAATTGCAAATAACCAGCTTAATCTAACTCCTGATAATAGGGTATTATCAGGGGTAATGGCAGATCAGAGCTCCAAATAGCCTTTCGGCCATACATAATGGCGTGCGGTACCGGGCAAAACACAGCCGGCATTATCACGCTTTTTCTTGCGGCAATGTGCCGTACAGGTCTATACTGTGCAGGTCTTTTTTTGTACAGAGGGGATATCATGGCAACAGTACTTCGAGAGCGGATCGAAATGCGGGTGGATGCAGAAACCAAGCAATTGGCAGAACGCGCGGCAGCTGCTTCAGGCTGCGCATCCCTGACGGAGTTTATGGTTCGTCTTATTCGTGACAATGCCCCACAGATCCTGCAGGCTCAGGCAGCCATTGAATTGACGTCAGCCCAGTTTGATCAGTTTATGCAGGTATGTGAAGCGCCACCCACGCCGCATGCTCGCTTAAAGGCGGCGGCAGCCCGACTTGACCATGAGGGGTTTTAATTGGCCTTGGCAGCGGAATTTGTGCTGCTGGATGCAGCCCTGCATGATTTAAAAGGGTTTGATTGTGGCAAAGCAAGTCTTAATGACTACCTGAGCCGGTACGCAGTGCGCAATAGCGGTTTGGGTTTGAGCCGGACCTGGGTACTGACCGAACAGGCCGAACACGGTAAACTACCGATCGCTGCCTATTATACTCTGGCCAGTAGTACGGTGGCACGGGAAGAGCTGCCTGCGCAGAATAAATCACTGCCGGCGTATCCGGTACCGGTCGTGCTGCTGGCTCGACTGGGCGTGTCTGTTCACTATCAGGGGCAGCAACTAGGAGCTAAAACACTGGTGCAGGCACTGAGGACAGCTCTTGAACTGGCCGATCGGGGCTTACCGGCCCTGGGCGTAGTCTTGGATGTGTTGGATGATGCGGCCCTACGATTTTATCAGCACATGGGCATGTTTATGCCGCTGACCGACCAACCGCAACGATTGTTTGTGCCGATGGGCACTATTCGACAACTGTCTTAGTACGGAGGTGGCCTGGTGAGTAAAGTTGATCGTTATTTACAGGCTGCCACACGCGAACATACCCGGCGTAGTTATCAATCGGCGGTCGAACATTTTGAAGTTGCCTGGGGGGGCGTGTTGCCGACCACCGCCACGGAGTTGGCCCGCTACCTAGCGCATTACGCCGATACACTGGCTATCACGACCTTAAAGCAGCGGCTGGCCGCGCTATCCAGTTGGCATCAGGCCCAAGGCTTTGCCGACCCCACCAAAGCTCCGTTGGTTCGTCAGGTCTTAAAAGGGATCCGAGAACTGCATCCGGATAAAGCGAAACAAGCTAAACCGTTACAACTCAATGTGCTTGAGCAGATAATTGGCTATCTGGATCAGCAAGCACTGCAGGCCCAGCAGACAGAAAACTATGCCAAGCACCTGAGAGCCGTTCGTGATAAAGCCTTGGTGCTGATGGGATTCTGGCGTGCCTTTCGCAGTGACGAGCTCAGTCGTCTTCACATCGAACATCTGGAGTTCGTGCCAGGTGAAGGGATGATCGCCTATCTGCCGCGAAGTAAGACTGACCGGACCAATCAAGGCCAGGCTTTTCGATTACCTGAGTTGCAGCGGCTATGCCCGGTCGACGCCTGCCGGCAGTATTTGGTGTTACTGCAACAAGCGGCCGGCCCTTTGTTTCGCGCAGTCAATCGCTGGGGCATGGTCTCTGAGTCGTCCCTACGCGCCGATAGCATCATTCCGTTACTTCGACACCTTTTGCAACAAGCTCAGGTGGACGACGCGGCACTGTATAGCAGCCATTCGCTGCGCCGGGGCTTTGCAAACTGGGCTAACCAACAAGGGTGGTCCCTGAAGCAACTCATGGAACACGTCGGATGGCGCGATGTAAAGTCTGCGATGCGCTATCTGGAATCAAACGATCCTTTCTCTCAACAGGCAATTGACCAAGCTTTGGCGCTACCCGCACCGAGCCAAGTGCAAAATCAGTTAAAGACACATGTCCTGGAATTACGGCTTCACCTTCAGCCTTACCATCAACGTGGACGAAGCTCGGCCGCTCGACAGCATATAGAACGGTACTGTCTGAAACCTTACGCCATGAGTAAAGGAAGCCAGCAAGAGAGTTATTTGTTGACGATGCAGGCGCGGGATCACGAGGAACTGGATGGCATAGTGGATGACCTGTTACTACAGCTCCATGATGCCGCCAGAGCGCATCAATGCATGGTTGAAATTACACTGAAAGAGCAAGCTACCGGACAGCAATGGGATTAAGAGGTGAATATGGATTGGATGGACGTTGGTAAGGTTAGTCTTTCGGGGGCGGCTTTCGGCATATCCTGCTTAGCGCTTTGGATATCACATCGAAATTGGCTGCGTAGTAATTGCCCAATAGTGGTCGCATGCATTGAAACAGCGGCAGCCGAAGATGGAGCGTTTATCGCATACAATCTGGTTGTGGTGAACACCGGCAACCGGCCAGCGGTAAATGTGCGGCTTTACTGCGAGAACACCGATCTTGAACAATGCATTCAGCCCGGGCCCCATGCGGGGAAAAAACCGGGATCCACCTGGTCTCAGATCAGGAAATGTTTTAACGAGGAAGCAGAAATTCCCGTCTTGCTAAGTGGAAAGTCCGTTTCCAATTCATTCGGCTTTACCGGCGTCAATCAGCAGTCGTTTTGGAAGTATAATTCGCGATTGAAAATTACACTCCGATATGCTGATCTGGATGGTAAACGCTATAGCAAAGAACTGACACTGTTGATCAAAGATTCTGCGGCCTTTGCCGGAGGCATTTGGTCAGTACAGGATGACACTAAGAGATAAACTGATCTGAAGGACGAGCAATGGCAACAGTGGCACAAACTGCATATCCAACCTTACCGGTGAATTTCTCTCTCAAGCTCTTAAACAAACAGTATCTACCGACTAACTACGAACTGGAATGGCTCAGTACTATCCGAAAACCTACCCAACGTCTGGGGTTTCTGGTGCAACTGAAAACGCTGCAACGGCTCGGGTACGTAGTGTCCCCCCTTGATTGCCCGGACGCCTTAATTAAATACCTGGCAAAATTAACAGGTATCACTACGCTGCCTTCTGCGAATGACTGGGCAGCCTATATTAAATCGACAGCCAGAACCAAACATCTTGCGCAGATACGCGATTTTGTCGGTGTCAAATTGCTGCAGGAAGCCGATTGGGCATGGTTGAAAACGGTGGCAAGGCGCGCCGCACTGGTTAAAGACGCCGTTAATGACATCCTCAACGTCTCGCTGGAGGAGCTGATCCACCACCGGTTTGAGCTGCCGGGGTTTACTCGTCTACTGCGTTTAGCTAGAACCGCCAGAAATGAAGTGAACACTGAATATTACCGGGCCATTTACGATGAGTTGCGACCGGGATCCAGAGCCGAGTTGGACCAACTCCTGATCAAAGATGTGAATGAAAGTTACAGCGCCTGGCAGCGGTTAAAGCGAGAACCCAAAAAGCCGAGCGCCAGAGAGATCCGTTCCTACATTCAGCATGTGACCTGGCTAAAATCGCTCAGTGAGCAAATGCCACAAATACGCCTCCCCGCGACCAAACTGAGTCAGTTCATGCTGGAGGCCCGTGCATTGGACGCCAAAGATATGCGGGAACTCAAGCCCCTAAAGCGTTATGCGTTAGCGGTGCTCCTTATCCGGGGTCAACATGGGAAAGCACTGGATGATGTAGCAGACATCATGATCCGTATTCTGCGGGGACTGGAGAGTGTTGCAAAAAAGAATTACGACCAGCATATTTTGAACCGGCAAAAGGAAAGCGAAGCGCTCGTTCGTGGTTACTTTGACGCCATGGCGGCGTTTGGTAGCGAAGGCACCGCGGAAGAGCGAATTGACGCTATTCAGAAAACATTTTCACCGGACTTGACCACCCAAATGGCGAAGTGTCAGGAATATCTGGCGGCAGTAGCCCATGGTTTTTTACCATTTATGCTGCAGCCTTATCATCAGAAACGGTCCTTGCTGTTTTTGTGTCTGGAAGCTATGGAGCTTCGCAGTACCTCAACCGATCAGAGCACCATTTCACTCATTGCCAACCTACAGTCACTGCGGAACAGTCACAAAGAAATGCTGCCAGTATCGCAACTGCAATCGGATGAACTCGATCTGCTTACACTTCTGTCTCCGCAATGGCAAAACATTATCAGACGTGACGTGGCAGGAAATGCCCTGTATCACCGCAAACTATATGAACTGGCGTGCTTTTCTATGATCCGGCGAGAACTTCAATCAGGGGATTTGCATGTGGTACACGCCAGGGAATATGACGATTACCGAGAGGATTTGGTCAGTTGGGAGGAGTACCAACAGGAAATTGATCGCTATGCCCAGGAAGTTGAACAGCCCGTTAATGACGCTGAGCGATTTGTCACCGAACTGCAGCAGGAGCTCAGTGAGTTGGCCACGACGGTGGATCTCACATTCCCTGGTAATAGCCATGCCCAATTTATCGCTGGACGCCTTAGTTTAAAGAAAAGCAATACTGCACGACCTGTCGCAGCCGTCCAGCGCTTAGACACCGCGATTGTCGATGGGATGGAGCCCTCGAGTATTGTCGATATTCTGACCGACTGCGAGCACTGGCTTGAACTGCACAAGTTGATACACACAGCTGCCGGCAATCAAGTGAAAATTGAATTGCCGGAGCAGCGTTTTTTAACCACACTGTTTTGCTACGGTTGTAATTTAGGGCCGGCTCAAACTTCCCGCTCCGTTAAAGGCTTTACACAGAAGCAAGTTGCCTGGCTTAACTTACGCCATGTCACTGAAGAACGCTTAGAAAAAGCGTTGACCAAAGTCGTCAATGCATACAACCAGTTTGATTTACCGAAGTATTGGGGCTCTGGTAAACACGCCTCTGCAGATGGGACTAAATGGGAGCTGTATGAGCAGAATTTGATGTCAGAATTTCATATCCGATACGGTGGTTATGGCGGTATTGGTTATTATCACGTGTCGGACACCTACATTGCATTGTTCAGCCATTTTATTCCTTGTGGTACCTATGAAGGGGTTCATATCCTGGACATCGTGCAGAAAAACGATTCAGACATTCAACCGGATACGCTGCATGGTGATACACAATCCCAGAGTTACACAGTGTTTGGATTGGCGCACTTATTGGGGATAAAACTGATGCCCCGGATCCGAAACATTCAGGATTTGAGTTTATACCGGCCAAGCAAAGACACGAAATACCAGCACATTGATGCCTTGTTCAAAGGCTCTATTGATTTCGACCTGATCCAGGCCAGGTTACCAGATATGCTGCGGGTGGTTGTCTCCATCAAACTTGGCAGAATCACGCCGTCGACACTGCTCAAACGCTTAGGGACGTTCAGCCGGAAGAACAAGTTGTACTTTGCGTTTCGGGAGCTGGGACGGTTGATTAGAACCATGTTTTTGCTCAATTACATTGATAACCACGAGCTTCGTCAGCTCATCCATGCTGAAACCAACAAATCGGAAGCCTTCAATAACTTCACCAAATGGTTATTTTTTGGCAACGATGGGATCATTGCTGAGAATATTCGGCACGAGCAGCAAAAAATAGTGAAATATAATCAACTTGTTGCCAATATGGTGATCCTGTATAACACGGAAAAGATGACAAAACTCCTCAAGAAACTGGCTGAAGCAGGTCATGAGGTTACGCCAGAAACGTTGGCAGGTTTGTCACCTTACCGGACATCTCATATTAATCGGTATGGGGATTATCACATCGATATTAACCGGAAAACCGAACCATTGGATTTTACTGTCAAAGTCATTGAGTAGACGTTTGGCGAAGGTGAAAATAGTGACAGAACTTCATGAACTTCATCGGCTTGCGTCTAAGCGGCTCCAAGACCATATTGAGAAACATCGTCAGACGCCGGATGTAACGCTTGCTAAACACATTCGGTATATACAAGAGCAAAAAGCCAACATGATTTCAGGAAAAAAACTGGTGTATCTCGACACACTTGCCTGGAAATGCCTGGCTGATTATAAACTCAAAAAACCAAAATTGACCGATGCCATGATCATGTTCGCAGAGACATTCTTCGCTAAAGCGCATTCGGGTCAGTATGTCTTTCCCATCGCCTTTCCGACCTTTGTAGAGTTAGATGCGCTGGTCATCCCTGAAACACGAGCGGTATTAAATGACCTTGTCGATGAGTTCTCAAGCGGGTTTTGTATTGTCCATCAACATGAACGGATCCGGGAAGAACTGGTGCAGCTCACCTCAGCTCAATGGAACGTGCACAAGGCCGCATCTGATTATTTATGCAGTCCACTGGAACTGATGGAATTGTCTTACCCCACGCTTCCTGCATTTGTCACTGCCAGTATCGACCAGAACACTTTTAACAAGGCGTGGTTTGATGCGATGACGGAATTGCCCATGTCCGCGCAGTTGAAAGTGGCAGCGACGGCACCTGACGAAAAATGGAATAATGAACTTGGACTTACATCGCTCAACGAAGCCAAAATCAAATATCAGGGCGACGTCGGTACCTTAAAACAGGCAATTTTTGTGGAGCTAAAAGGCTGTATTGAAGCCTGGGCAGACATTGAAGGACAGGCCATTGAACCAAAAATTGTGGCTGAAATGGCGTGCTACATCATGGCAATCTGGCAGTCGGATACTTTTTATTTAGCCTTTCCAACACTGCGAGTGTTGAGTGCTTTGCATGGGAGTCTACGCACTGGTCCAAACCGGCGTTTTAAAAGTGGGGATTTAAATGATTTTTCCGTTGCAGCAGATGCGCTATCAATCTGTGATGTGTTTCTAACCGACAGGCGCTTAGCAAATCTAATAAGCTCAGAAGAGCTTGATTTGGGAACGCTGCTTGGTTGCCAAGTTATTCATGGCTTCGAGGCAATGGCCAACTATTTTAGCTAATCCGGTAAATTGGGCTGAAAAATAACGACCAAAGATGAAGTACATAAAATATGCTAAAACAGCATGTAAAGCTTAATAGTCATATATTTATGTGATAGCAATAATCAAAAAGGACAGAAAAATGGAAGATGAAGTATACGCCATAATAGCCCCTTGGGCAGGCATTCCAACATGGTACACCGGACACCAACTGGATCAGAATCGCTTTGCCAGTGTCATGGATGACTTGCACAGTCGTTTTGGTCCGGGACTTGATATCAAAGTTTTTGAGGCTGCGTTACGACGGCACGCGCAAGATACTCCTACAATGCTTGGCGCTCCGGATAACTGGGATCCCGTAATAAAAGAGTTTGTAACTATAGCAAGAAACCATTAAGGGGGCATTTTGACCAACTCAAACACCCCGCGAACCATCTCAAAGCAAGTCAATAGGTTAATATCAAAATTAAACCTGAAGGCACCACCGGTTTATGTAAAAGTGCAGCCTGAATCAGGCGCGATAGTGAGCGAATGCTTTCCGAATGTAGAACGCAAAGTTCTCTCAAGTGGCGGGAAAATACTTTGCGGGTGGCAGATTTGGGAGTGGCCAAATGTCATGATAGAAGCAGAGTTTCATGCTATTTGGCAAAGCCCGGAAGGGGACTGGGTCGATATCACACCGAAGCAAGATGAAGAACAGACTATTTTGTTCGCTCACACTCCAAAGCGGCCATATGACGGCAAACGTGTTGACAATGTAAGACTCGCGTTACGTGATGACACCATTATTCATCACTTTATCCAAATATCTGAACTTATCAATAAAGCACTACAGGATGGCCGCGAATTCGAGTACGGTTTTATAACTGTACCTGAAGCAAAAATGAAACCACTTATGGAAGTTAAAAGATTTCTATTGGGGGCGCTAAAAGCGGGGTATAGAGATCACGATACGTGTTGTTGCAAGAGTTCTATTAAATAAATACAAGCGATGCTGCGGAAAAGAAATTCAGAAATATATTTCTGAATCAGTTAGATAATATACTTTTCATGAGAAATTTCCAGAATCCCGGCTAACCCTCTATATTTCATAAAATTACATAGCCCATAATGTATATTATGTTAAATGAAATATTATAAGTAGTTGATCTTTATGTTTTTTTGCATTTATATGGAATTGCCGCATTAACTAGAAAAAGTAAAATCGTCTCCCCCGCGCTTACGAAAAATAGCACTACCAACTTGCTAGTGCTTCGCTTTTAAATATCCGCCAAACAAAACCCACACCGATACTATAAGATAGATCTTTTTCAAACAATGGACTATCAGTATTAGC
>Ga0209812_10001241_pt1 | contig 18523 bp, 13 predicted proteins | sample JI71714BDNA_FD_187502 | JGI IMG/M metagenome (GOLD analysis project Ga0209812, IMG submission 187502) | Wastewater effluent complex algal communities from Wisconsin, to seasonally profile nutrient transformation and Carbon sequestration -... | ecosystem: Engineered > WWTP > Effluent > Algae...
AAATGGCACCAGAGGGTCTAAATCACCATGAAAACTCACAATAGGCGGATCTCCGGGCTCCATCCAGCTTAAAAAACCCAATGCTCCCCACATATTCAGCACACCGCGCACCTTATGGCTATACGGGTAATTATTTCCTGAACAGTCTATACAGCCCAAATCAGGTGCGGGGAAAAAACCACCTGATGCAAAAGAGGAAGCCGGACGTTCGTCGTCGTCGCCATAAGCCATGTGCATAGCCGCAAAACTGCCGGCACTGGCACCGCCCACAAATATGGCCGAAGTATCAATTTTATACGTTGAGGCAAACTGCTTAAAATATCGAACGGCCGCAGAGTAATCCTGCGTGGCCCGATATACAGCCCGTTCACCCGATGCGGCCACAGTTGGGTTTAAACCCAAACGATACTGAATAGATGCCGTTACATAACCCAAATGAGCCAAGGAATCGCATGCAGCCTGAATATCCGCATCATTTTTGGTACCAAGTAAAAAAGCCCCGCCGAATGCCAAAATAACCAAAGGCCTTTTTTGAAGCGTATCCCCGGTTGGTTGCCAAATATCCATGTACAGGTTTTGGGAAACGGTTTGTGTTTCATTCAAATAAACTGCCGGTAAGGTTTGAACGGTTGCAAACTGAACATCGGCGGTTTTGGTTACCTGCGGAAACACACGCTCCCGGTATCGGGCATTGTTGCAAACCTGCGAAAACAAAGTCTGTCCGAAGAATAGAACAAACACCATATACATCAAAATACCCGGAAACCGTTTCATGAATCGAAGTTAGAAAAAAAAGCGTTATAGTTCCCTGAAATAATACACACTTACTTTTGAATGCACACTGGTATTGTTTGAGGCCAGGTGAATGGTGAACGTTTTCCCAGAGGCATCGGTTTTAAATGTTTCGGGAGCGTATATTAAAAAGTCTGCATTGCCGGGCATCAAATCACAGGGAATGAAATTACCTTTTTCATCTTTGATGTATACGTTTCCGCCTATGGTATGCTCTAAGTTAATATATAACATATAAAACTTGGCTGAGGACGGAATGATAAACTTTATTTCCTTTGTTGAGCTCATCTGTCCAACATTCGGCTGAAATGGCAGTGTTTCCTTTCGGTCTAAACGGCAACCTTTTTGCATGGCCTCCTGTATTAACCTGGCCATCAGCGGCGGAATGGGATCTTCGGCTTTAGGGTAGATATATGTATTGGGTTTAAGCTGAATTGCCTGACGGATAATTACCGTATTTAACTTGTAATCGGCCCTTTCGGTGAATCCGTTGCATTGTATCTCATAACCCTGATACCGAACCCAATTTTGGGTATAAGAACCCAGTTTGGCTTTAATATCCATTTCGCTCATATCCCAACTAAACTTCAGGGGGATTTCATCGCTCAGGGTTTTACTTTTAATTTTCGGGCTGCCTTTGCCCGGTTTATAAACCGTAAGTTCTTCAACCAACATTATTTTATCCTTTCGCACAATTTTTATGCGGCCATGGAATGTTTCGGCCTTGAATGCAAAATACCGGTCCTGCGGCTTACCGTTGATATCGCGTGCCCATGCGGTGAGCTCTTCCATTCCGCTCAGTTTGGCCATTTCCCTAAACTCGGCCGAAGCAGTATCTTTATTAACCAGTTTTTCGAGCGGAAAACTTAATTGGGCAGCTGATGGTATAGAAACCAAAAGCATCAATATTGGTAAAAGAAGGCGCATATTGGATATATATACTTCAAATATACAATTTTACATAAATGCCAAAAAAAGAACCCATTAAATAATGGGTTCTTTTTAACTTGGTTATATAAACAGGATCAGGAGTGGATACTTTATTCTGCAAGCCATTTTTCAATTTTAGAAACCCAGCCGTTCACCGGATCAAACAAAAGCCCCTTTGTGCCTGAAGCTTCTTTGGTATACTCCAATTGAATAGTACCTTCGGCAAGCGGAGCAATATTCTGTCCGTCTTTAAATGCCCAAACGGTTACTTTTAAGTCATATATACCGCCTTCTTTTACTTTATTCTGAACTAAGCGAAGGAGTTCGAGAAAGGCATAGTCCACCGATCCGTTATTATCAATTGCGCCTCTTCCAGGTAAATAAAATTCATCTTTATATTTGTCAATTGCAGGTATATTCTGGGCATAAAAGGTGCTCGATTTACGAAGTGCTTCACGGTCGGCTTTTTCGCCCAACATTTCGTACGAAATATTAAACCATGCGCCGGGGTGAGAAACCATAATCGGCTGCTCAAAATAAGGTTTGTATGCCACTACATTTCCAAGTTCTGCTTTTGTTATAAACGACTCCAGTTTTTCAACCGGCTGGTTTGAGTGTGTATTTCGGAAATAGTTAGACCCTTTTGTAAAGGCAATTTTTCCTTTATAATTGCTGTAGGAATCAAACTTCATTAAACTGGCCTTAATTTTTTCCAGCTGTTCCGTATTTAAGGCCATCATGATAGCCTCTACTTTTGCTTGTGCTGTTTCTAAATTCCAAGTGGTAAAACTGGCTTTGTTCTTTGCATAAAGATCTACCACTTTACGTTTTGCCTCTGGCGGAACGGCATTTCCGTTATTGTTATAGTCGGTTGAAATTTGAGCAAAAACTCCCGGGTCTATCTCAATCAGTTCAACATAACTTGAAGCGCTGGATCCCGTTAATTTGTAGAATAATTTTACTTTGTTTTTGGTATAATAATTCTCTTTGAAACTTAAAATCAATTGGGGTTCAGATCCTTTTTTTTCGAAATAATGAAGTTCATTCACCATTTTCCCACCCGATTCTTTTACAAAACGAAACCCAAAATCTCTTTTGTCAACCATTCCGAAATATTCGCCTGTAACGCCCATTTCGTCTGTTTCCTGATTAAAGGAAGTAAATTTGCCTGCTTTTTGGGCCTGAACCGATTCAGTAGTTCCCAATAGTAGGAAAAAACTAAATAACCCTAATAAAACTGCTTGTTTTTTCATTTTAAATTAAATTTGATGTTAGTGTTTAATTCATATCATCTATACCGAACCGGTGTTATTTCAGCATAATGATGAACTAAAGGTAAATAGGGAAAACCAGGTATCAGGAATGTCTTTCAGGAACAGACCATTTTATTCAGCAACAGAAAAATCAACCTGAAATGGATTCTTCAAATTCGGCCTTTTTATACTTAGAAAGTTTAGCGATAAGCCCGTTGCTTAAAGAAATGCTTAAATCCGATTTCGAATAATTAAGGATGTGGTTTTTGGCTACAATCCATGATTTATGAACCCTAATAAATGTAGTATGTTCCGAAAACATCGTTTCAAAATGCTTCAGATTTCTGCTGGCGGTATACTTTTTATCGGCCGTATGAATAAAGCAATAGGATTCCTGGGCTTCAATGGCAATAATTTTATCGGTAGGTATAATTTGCTGATACCCTTTTTCCATTACCATTATTTTTTTTATTTCCCTGGCCTGTATGGTAGTGTTCAACAATTGTAATTGTGCTTTATTGTGAACCAAATCAAGGTGATTCCTCGCTTTACATACAGCTTGTTTTAAGCGATTGATTTCAATGGGTTTGAGCAAATAGTCAATTGCGGCAACATCAAAAGCACGGAGTGCATACTTATCATAAGCTGTTACAAAAATGATTGAAAAATTAAACTCATCGAAGAAATTTACAATTTCAAAACCGGCATAATTGGGCATTTCAATATCCAGAAAAACCAAATCGGGTTGTTCCTTTTTGATTATTTCAACAGCCTGTAACAAATCTGAGCATTTATAAAGCAGCTCAACCTCGGGGCAAAAACGTAACAATAGGCTTTGCAGCACATCCCTTGCGCTCTCTTCATCATCAACCAATATGGCTCTGATTTTATCCATTCCTGCCAAATATAAAAGTTGCAAACCTAAGTCTTACCTAAAATTACATCAATAGCCGGATTATCTCAGCAACAGATTAGAATTTATTTTTAACGGGTATATGCAAGGTTACGCGAGTTCCTGTAGGCATTTCCCCGAGGTGTAAATCCTCGTAATGGTAACCAAATTTCCCATTAAACACTTTACTCAAAATCTCAAACCGTTTATGGATAGCTGTTCCCGAAAACGATTCGTGCTCTGCGCGCTGACGCTGGCGTATGATTTTTGACTGTTCACGGCCTATTCCATTGTCTGTAATCGTACAAACCAGTGATTCTTCCATCCGAAACTCAATCCGGAGCTCCTTTTTGCCCATTTTATGCAATAAACCATGTATGAGTGCATTTTCAACAAATGGTTGCACCAAAAGCGGTGGAACAAGCAAATCTTCTACCTGCTCATCAACCACAATTTCATAACTGAAATCTTTTTTAAGTCTAAGCTTCTCAAGCGACAAGTATAATTCAAGTAATTTTATTTCTTGATCTATTTCAATAAAATCTTTATCCGAATAATTTAAGGTGCGACGAACCATATTCGAAAAGTCGGTAATGTATGAGTAGGATTGTTCCACATCACCTTTTAGAATCAAATCCTGAATTGAATTGAGCGAATTGAAGATAAAATGCGGGTTCATCTGCGATTGAATGGCCGTTAATTTGGATGCATTCAACTCATTGATTTGTTCCGACTTTCTGCGTTGGATATTTAATTGCCAGCGATAGATAATAAATACGAAAAGTAAAAAAACGAATACTGCCAGTACAATAAACCAGGATCTTTGATATAAAGGAGCCGATATGACAAATGAATAACTCGAAATGTCGCTAAACAGTCCCTGATTTTCGCCCTTCACAAGGAATCGGTAGCTGCCGGGTGCCAAGGCATTGTATTTGACCTCAGTTTGTGAATAATCTACAGCATGCCAAACGGTTTCATATCCCTCAAGTTTATAATAATACACTATTTTATCCTGGTATTTCAGCGAAGGAGAGGTTATTGTGAAGGCAAATTTCCGTTGTGTTGCTGAAAATTCCCCTTCCTTCGAAAAATCAAGTATTGGTTCATCGTTTACTGAAAGCTCCGCTATTCTCAAGGACGGCTTTTCAAATTTATTGTTTAACCGGTCTATTTCAATCCGTTGAACACCCCTTGAATGACTCAGCCAGATTTCGTTGTCCTGAACCTCAAAATCATAAATTTTATTCGTAAAAAAACCCAGCGATTTATTTAATTGAAACAAGAATTCACCACGTTTATTAAAGGCTAAAAAACCCAAAGATGAATTGGTATAAAGCCTATTCTGATTTACCGAAAGTTCATATACTTCAAATTCTTTCTGGTTAAGTTTTGTATGAATTTTTAATGGATTTTTACCGTATTCAAATATAATTATTTCATTCCTTTTTGTTGAAATATAAACCCGATTATCATCAACGCTTATATCATTGGCAAAAATTGGTTCATCATCAAACAGCACATCTTCAAACGTATCATCGGGTTTAACCCTTTTTAATCCATCTGAACTGGCTACGTAAATAAATCCGGTCACCGGATCTACTGCCAATGAATACGTCCGCATCTGCAGCTTGTTTACTGCCTTCATTTCAATAATTTGAGAACCATTGGTGGTAATTTTAAATAACCCAATATTGAGTGCCAGGTAAAGCGTCGAAGAGTCCATCAGGCAGGCATCTTTAAGCGATGCATTCAAAATACATTTGATATCACCCGATTTTTTATGATAGATTTTTATACAGCCATCGTCAAAAACGACGAAAGGAAATTGGGGCCAACTATAAATGGCTGAAAGCGGCCGGGCTCCTTTATCAGAAATAGATTTATATACTTCATTTTTAAAAGCAATTAATTCGCCAGATTCGGAGCCCATCAACATGCCGAGTTGATTGTCAAAATGCAAAGAAACAACAGAACGATTGGCCGGTAGAGGAATTACATCCGATATTTGTATGTTTGGGATAACCAATACCCCGTTATTAAATGTACAGAGGAGTATATTTCCTTCCTTATCCTTATACACATCAGAAATAAGATAATCTGGATACATTTTTTGTGTAAGATGATGATTATTTCCAAACTCCAAAAGTCTGACTCCGGAAACCGTACCTGCCATCCATAATTGATTATTTACGTTGTAAAACCGCAGGAACTCCTCTGTTTTCATCCCCGCCATTTCAGGCATACGTGTCAAACTATGTAATTGTTCATCATAAACATACATTTCTTTATTTCCGGTGCTTACGGCATACGTCTGACCCGAAATACTAAAAAACTTCAGAAGGCTAACAATTTTCTTGGAGTCGTGAACAAGCGGTTTTACCGTAAAATCATCCCCCTTAATTATCAAAACTGAATCTTTATGTACAATATGGCAAATTGTACTTCCATCCTTCGTTTGATAAGGAAATCCGTAATAGTTTACAGGTGGTTTATGGACATTTAAGCGCTGCCCTGAAGTATCCAAAATCAAAACCGTTTTTGAAAAGACCAACACATGATTATCCTCTGATATGGAAAGACTTATGTCATTAGAGCGCTCATCAACCGACAATTCGTAAAATATACTGCAAATGCCATTTTCAATTTTGATGATTTGATTATTGAGGTTATAACAATATATGGTACCTTGTTTATTAATAACAAAACCGTAAGCCGAATAGCTTTTTATGCCTTCACATTTCACTTTATTGAAGCGATGATAATCATACACATAAAAACCATGATCAGTTGCAAACCAATAGTTTAACTTATTATCCTGAATTACATCATAAATTTGAATTCCTTCAAATTCATCCTCCCCGAACAGAAAAAAAGAGGGTTGCTGCGCATAAGCCGATAGTATACATAAATACCAAAAAAAAATAGTGCACAGCCATTTCATTGCACTAATGTAACCAAATTGAGTATAAAATTCAGAAATAGCTTACTTAGAATCGATTTCATAAGTTCGGGATTTGAATACAATATACAAAATTAGGGATAAATCAAATTCCGAAAATGATAGCTTAAATTGGATTCAACTAGTAAGACTTTATGGATTTTAACCAATTTAATGATTAAAATAAATGCTAAATCTATCCCGTCAGGTGAATTTAATGCTATTAATTGCACTTGCAGGCTTCACATTCCTGCTGGCTGGCAAAACCTTTTTGTGAGCAACCGCTGTATGCAATTTGTTCACATGTGTTTTCATCCGCATTAAAAAACCAGCGGTTAAATGCAGCCTGACAAGCCTCATTTGTAGGAGGAGTTTCGCTACAGGTTGTAAATTTAGGTTCGCAGTCTGATGAACAATTGGTCAAACCGAGCGTAAGCAGCAATAGCATAGCTGGAAATACACAGTTTAATTTCATATCAATAAAGTTATTTTCTATAACACATCAATTTGCAATATTACTCTGCTCTCAAGGCAATACTTAACTCTTTCAGCTGCTCTTCGGCAATGCTGGAGGGTGAATCAATCATCACGTCGCGGCCGGCGTTATTTTTTGGGAAGGCAATAAAATCGCGGATAACATCGGCCCCGCCAAAGAGTGAACACAAACGGTCGAATCCGAAGGCAATACCGCCATGCGGAGGAGCACCAAATTCAAAGGCATTCATTAAAAAGCCAAACTGCTTACGGGCTTCATCTTCACTAAAACCGAGCAGTTTAAACATACGCATCTGTAAATCGCGGTCAAAAATACGGATAGAGCCTCCGCCCACTTCCACGCCGTTTATCACCATGTCGTAAGCATTGGCACGCACTGCGCCCGGATTGCTGTCGAGCAGATGGATATCTTCGGGTTTGGGTGAGGTAAACGGATGGTGCATGGCATGGTAACGGCCGCTTTCTTCGTCAAACTCCAACAGTGGAAAATCAACCACCCAATGGCAGGAGAAATTATCTTTTGAACGTAAACCCAAGCGGTTACCCATTTCTAAACGCAGCTCATTTAACTGTTTGCGCACTTTATCGGCAGGCCCGGCCAATACCAGCATTAAATCACCGGCTTGGGCATCAAATGCTGCCGCCCAGGATTTCAATTCTTCTTCGTTATAAAATTTATCTACACTTGATTTTAGCGTGCCATCGGTGTTATATCGGGCGTATACCAGTCCGCTGGCTCCCACCTGCGGACGTTTCACAAACTCGGTAAGCTCATCGAGCTGTTTGCGGGTAAACTCGGCTGCACCCTTGGCATTGATACCCACTACGAGTTCAGCATCGTCAAATACTTTAAATCCTTTATTTTTTACGAGTGTATTTAATTCCACAAACTGCATCCCAAAACGGATATCAGGCTTGTCGGAACCATACAGTTTGATGGCATCAGCATAGGTCATACGGGCCATGGCAGGTATTTCAATACCTTTTACTTCCCTGAACAGGTGCCGTACCAACCCTTCAAACGTTGAAAGGATATCCTCCTGCTCTACGAAACTCATTTCGCAGTCAATCTGTGTAAACTCAGGTTGGCGGTCGGCACGCAAATCCTCATCGCGGAAGCATTTTACGATCTGATAATACTTATCAAAGCCCGAAACCATCAGCAGTTGTTTAAAGGTTTGCGGCGATTGGGGCAATGCATAAAACTCACCCGGATTCATACGCGAAGGAACCACGAAATCACGGGCGCCCTCGGGAGTTGATTTGATAAGTACGGGTGTTTCTACCTCTATAAACTGGAGTGAATCAAGGTATTTACGGGTTTCGGAACCTACCCGGTGACGAAGTTCCAGGTTTTTACGCACGGAGTCGCGGCGTAAATCGAGATAACGGTATTTCATGCGGAGTTCATCGCCCCCGTCGGTGTCTTCTTCAATGGTAAAGGGCGGCGTGGCCGATACATTCAACACCTGAAGGGCCGTAACCGTAATTTCAACCTCACCGGTGGGAAGCTGGCTGTTTTTGCTGCTGCGCTCTGTTACGGTGCCCGTGGCCTGAATAACAAATTCGCGACCCAATTTAGAAGCCTGCGTACACAGTTCAGCATTGGTTTCCATATTGAAAGCCAACTGGGTAATGCCATAGCGGTCACGCAAATCAACAAAGGTCATGCCGCCCAATTCGCGCGTTTTTTTGACCCATCCGGCCAGTGTAACCGTTTTGCCGGCATCTGAGATGCGCAGCTCTCCGCAGGTATGTGTTCTGAACATAAAAACTCCGTTTAAGCCGCAAAGGTATTAATAAACCCATATTGAAAATGCCGGGTTTGGCAATTTGAAAGACATAAAAAAAGGAGGTATGCAAAAGCAAACCTCCTTTTAAAAACGGATTACCGTGTTATAATGCTCCGGCCAACCCCAGAATAACAGAAACAATAACGTAAAGAATTGAAAACAGCAAGGGAATACCCACGCCAAAAATCAGTACCCAAATCATGGCTGTTCGGGTATTGCCGTCTTCTTTCTCTTTTTCCTTGGTGAAATAGCGTTCAAATTCACGGCGTTCACGTGCTTTACGTTCGGCTTCGCTTTCAGGGTTTAACGGACTGTTTTCGCTCATAACAGGTAGAATTATTTTTAGTGCTGATGACCGCCTTCGCCATGCACGTGGCCATGTGCCAGCTCCTCTTCAGAAGCATCACGGAGGGCTACCACGGTACCTGAAAAATGAAGATCTTTACCGGCCATGGGGTGATTAAAGTCAATTTTTACGGCTTCGAGGCTGCGGCTTAACACGATACCTTGCAACAACCGGCCTTCCTGGTCACGTAAACGAACCTGTCCGCCAATGGCGAGCATATCTTCGGCCAATTTGCCGTCCACCATGAATACGTCAATCGGCACATCGGCCACGGCTTCAGCATCAATAGGGCCATAAGCGTCCATGTGGGCCAGCACAAATTCGTATGTATCGCCCAGGGCTTTACCTGAAAGGTGTTCTTCAAATTTAGGAAGAAGCTGTCCGGCTCCATATAAGAAAACGAGCGGCTGGGAAGCATCCACTTCTTGAATTACTTCGGTGTTTTCTCCGGCTTCGCGGAGCGTGTAGGTGATGGAAACCACCTTGTTTTTTTCAACTAGCATATGATTAAATTAAAGCCGCCAGAGCGGAATGATGAAAATAAGAACGTATTTACCGGCGAAACGAAAAACCCCAAAGCAAAAATACGGGAGAAGTAACTCGGTTTGCGAGCACGAAATTAATAATACTTGATGAGAATGAACAATTAAGGGGGATTTTAATGCCCGCCGGCCCGCCGGCTCTGTAGCCTGATTTGCTCCAGCAAAAGCTCCGCAGCACGCGCCGGCTCATCCATGCGCATGTAACCGCCATTGCCTTTGGCCGCCACTTTTTCCATTGATTTTAAGGCTTCGGCATCACGCCCGAAAGCCATCACGCCCAGTTTTATCTGTTTGGCCACATAGCTCTCCACCAGGGTAAGAATGTTCACCCCGTTTTCGTCGGTTTGGGCAAATACGCCGTCGGTGCCGATGATGACCATATTGTTTCCGCCCTCAATAAAATGATTTTCGGCTAGTTCATAGGCATATTTGAGTCCTTTGATACCATTGGTGGCACCGGCTGCAGTAAACGAACGAATAATTGAACTGAGCGTATCATGCTGATTTCCGTAAGCACCCTGAATCCGGGTAACCGGCGAAGTGGTAAACGTAATAATACTTACGCGGTCAACCGGACGCAGCACGGTTACCAAGCGCAGCATAGCTTCTTTAAGCATATCCAAGCGGCCCAATAGGCGCATGGAAGAGGATACGTCCAAAATGAAAACAATATTGTTGGGTTTAAACTCCGTGATTGGGAAATCAGGATAAATAATACTGGTATCCGGCCCAACAGGCGGTGGAATTACCTTGGGTGGCGGCACCGGATTCACCACCGGCGGAACAGGTTCAGGTTCGGGAACAGGTACGGGTGTAATACCAACAAGCACAGGCTCAATGGTTTTATTCAAGTAAAAAGTATAGGAACGATTACCGGCTAAAATCACGATTCCGGTATCCAAGGGAAGGTATCCTTCGGCACGGATTTTAAGTGCGTAAAGTCCGCTTTTATAGGTTTTATTTACTGGTTTCCCGCCGCCGGGAATTTTAAAACGATCCAGCCATTCGCCTTGGGTACCCACATAAAACTCGGTTCCAGGAATCACCTTACCCGTAATGGCATCCAAGGCTATAAACTGCTGTGAAAAACCGGGCGGAGTACCTTGCATGTTATCTCCCGGGCAAGCTGTAAGTGCATCTGATGCCAAGTTTTTGATTTTGCCTTTGATGCTCAGTTTTACCGGTTCAAAAGAAGCACTCAGCATCACCTCAACCGTTTCGGAAAAAGCTCCCGTATGTGGGGTATAAAATGAAATGGATATTTTTCCGGTATCTCCGGGGTTTATATACGTTTTGGGGTATTGAGCCACAATATTTCCGGAGCCGGCAAGTTTTAAAATGGCCAGGGGTTTTTGCCCCGTATTCACCAAATAAAAGTCGGCCGGATTATTTCGCCACTCTTCTACCTGCCCAAAATCAATGGTTTGGCCGGGTACAAATACAAACTGAGCCCGAACAGACAGGATGGCTAAACAAAAACAAATAAGAAGGAGGCTCGTTTGGCGCATAGTATGTAATCAGTAACGCCAAATTTGGGAGTTTATTCTTAGTTATCACTCATGAGCGTTACATTTCCAAAGTACTCAAAATCTTTGCCGTAAATGTCCTTTACATAAATTTTATACACGTACACATCGTTTTTGAGCAATTTCCCCGAGGGTGTTCTGCCGTTCCAGCCGTCGTCGTAGGCATTTTCGGTTGAGTAAAGCAGTTCGCCCCAACGGTTATAAATTTTCATGCTGAATTCGCGCATATTGGTTACACGTGGCATGAAGGTTTCATTTAAGTTATCGCCGGAAGGAGTAAATGCCGAAGGCACAAAAATGGTGGATATGCCGGTAACCACAACAGTATTTGTTGCCGTATCCGTGCATCCGAATTCATTCTCAACAGTCAAAAATACTTTGTATTCTCCAGGAACCGCAAACTGATATTGTGTATTGGTTTCTGAAGAAGAATAAAGCGTAGAAATTTGCCAAAGCCACGCAGTTACATCCGGCGAAGAATTATCATTGAAGGTAACCAGCGGATTATTGATATTGGGCGATTCGGGTGTCCAATAAAAATCGGCTTCGGGTTTTGGACGCACCGTTATGGTTTTGGAAACGGAATCTACACAACCGTATGAATTAGTAACTACCAACGATACCACATAATCGCCGTCTGAATTATATACGCCTGCCGGATTATTTTGCGAACCCGTTTCACCGTTCCCTAAATTCCAAGCTAAAGTGGTGATAGTTCCCGACTGATTTTGGCTTGTATTGGTAAACAGCACAATAGCGGGCTCACACCAGTCGGCCGAACTAAAACTGAAATCCGCAACAGGCGGATAATAGGTTTCCACTTCAATTTCATCAGAAATGGTATTCCCGCATGAATCGGTCATAGTAAGCTCATAAACTGTGGTTATTGCCGGTTGTACCGCAATGTTCTGAGTGTTTTGACCTGAACTCCAAGCCCATGTGTATGGCGTGGTTCCACCCGATGCCAACGGGTTTATGTTTTGTTCCAGAATCGGACAACCGGTTGACAAATCAATTCCCGCATCCAAACTCAGCGGGTCTATATTTAAGATGTTTACCCTAACACTATCATAAACAAAAGTTCCGTTACAAAGCGTGTCAACCGTAAGTAAGGTAACATATTCCGTTCCTTCGGGAAGGGCATCCCAAACCGGATTTAGCGTAATGGTTACCGAATTCTGATTCACACCAAACGAAAAAGTAGCGGGCACCGTGTAATCATCAACAGGTGTAGCCGTTTGTGAAGAAATAATAAGCGGATAGGTACGGGCCTGATCCAACAAGGCCTGACGCGTAATGGTAATTTCTACCGTACCACACTCTTCATTCACATTTGTAGCCGAAGCGGTTATGTCAAAATAGGCGGTCGGTGAATTTAATACACTGGCAAGCAGGGTATCCGAAGCGGAGTTATTACAATTATCCTCCACTTCCAGGATAAATGTTTCCGGACCGGTGAGAATAAAATTATTTATATTGGGTGTGGCAAATGCCCCGGCATTCCAATCATACGTATAGGGCGCCAAGCCGCCTGTGACGATGGATTGAATATTGATGGTATCACAGGAAAGTATATCCGGACCGATATCCACCTGTAGGGTATCAATATTAATTATTTCTAAGGTAATAGTTGAGGTAATAACCCCTCCGTTGCTACAGATTGTATCCTGAATGGTAATAGTAACAAACGAATTGGAATTGGATGCCGGATTATTGAGGGTATTAAGGGTAATCATTTGGGAAGTATCACCCGGCGCAAAAGTTACGGTTTGCGGAAGCCCGGTATAATCCACGCCATCAACAGCGGTTCCTGAAATTTGAAGGTTGTAGGTTTTGGTCTGGTCAATATCATAGTTCCGAACGATTTCAATATCGGCATAGCTGCAACCTTCGTAAAGAACAGTATCATTTCCGCCAATACTGGCATTCGGATTAATGGTAACCACCGGCGAAATAAAGCTGTTGGCCTCCAAAAATACGGCAGAATTCAACGCTCCGTCCAAAATATCGGCCACGGCAAGCGTAATGGTGTAGGTAGAACACGGCACAACAGGAGCCCAGGCGGTTAAGGGTGTAGTAAACCCGTTAATGGCAACCGTGCCTTGGTTTGGATTATAATTATTTACGAAATATTGAGAATTACAGGGGCACTGAGGGCCACCACCCGGCGGCGTGCAAGCTCCTCCCGAACTACCGGCGTTTACAGAGTTTATGGTTACGGGGGTATTGGTTCCCGGGATAAGCGCTATGTTTTGGTTGTTGTAATTTCCTCCGGCAGGATTTGGCCCAGTGAGAAAAAAGGCAAATACATCGTTAAAGCCCGAGCATACGAAACCCGGATATTCATTTGATGCAAATACATACCGAAAGCTGATGGTATCGCCGATTGGGGTAAATGAAAACGTAACAACTGAAGCATTATTGGTGTTTCCTAGACCTAAGTTGTTCAAAATTTGAACACCCGGCGTTCCGGCACTCATCAATCCGTTTGGCGGTGCAAAACTGGTTGGGCCATTGATCTGGGCCGTTGATAGCACCATGCCCGAATTAAATCCGATATTACTATTTGCCCCATTGAATGTACCAAACTGGGCCGCACTTCCCTGGGATGAAACAAATGAATAAGAAACATTTCCGCCAATAAGGGCATTCAATCCTTGCTGAGGAGTGGCCTGATTGACGATTAACTGGGCATGAACGCCTGCCAGACTTAATATTAAAATTAGAAACGATATACCTTTTTTCATTTTAAGAATCCGTAACTGTTTGGTGATTAGCAAATACGGAAAATCAAATGTAGGAACATTTTTCAATTTTCACAATTTTTCACAAAAATTGACTGCCCTGTGATAACCTACGCTTTACGATTTTTTCATACAACGGCTTGCGGTATAAAAACTGAAACAAAATTCCGGGATACAATAAAAAGTCCGTTAAAACCCATACGGTCTGAAAAACAAGCTCATCCGACACAATCACGTCAACACCCTTTTGGCTGATTCGGTGCGTATGTTCCCAAAACTTAATCCCGAAAGGCATCCCGCTGCCACGGTCAACAAAAAAAATTTCATCCGTTCCAATGCCTTCCGCACAAATTTCACCTTTCCAGTCTTTTAGGCCAAAAGGTGTTTTTAGCCTAAAATGCATTCGGCTGCCCAAGGCACTTCCTTCATACAAAACGGGAATGGGACGCATAAACGGCGGGCTGAGTTCCGAGAGGAGCTGAAAATCAAATATGCGGTAAACATCCTGCACATTTACCTGTCTGATTTTTGAACGGATTACCAAGTTCATGCCTAAGATGTATTTTCTTTGTGGTTCAATTATAAGCAAACAAGATGGCAAATGGTTCGCTGGCTTCGGTTTTAATTTCGTTGGGAAGCAATTTGGGAAATCGGGAAGCCATGCTCCGGGAAGCTCTTCATCTATTGCTTGCCGAAAACTTGAGCGAACCCAGGTTATCATCCGTTTATGAAACGCCACCCTGGGGATTTAATCATCCGAATGCGTTTTTGAACCTGTGCCTGAGTGCCAACACAGCATTAGGCCCGCACCAGCTTCTTGAATTTTTGATGGATACCGAAAAAAAACTGGGCCGTTTCCGTGCGGAAGAAACCGGCTATTCGGCCCGGACAATTGATTTGGATATTATCCTTTGGGATAATGTTATTATCCATTCGCCATTGTTGGAAATTCCGCACCCAAGGGCCCATTTACGCCGTTTTGTGCTGATGCCCGCCGCCGAAATAGAACCGAAACGAAATCATCCGGCGCTAAACAAAAACTTGGGAACATTGCTGGCCGAATGCCTCGATAAGAGTCAAATAGAAAAGTTGGCTCCGTTGGATTTTAAAATCCAAAAGTAAACCGGAGCGACCAGGGTGTATTGTAAATGGTATTATTCGGATCCCAAATTACATTATAAAGCACGGCCACACTGGTAAATGCCCTTCGCCCAAAATTTTGCTGGTATCCGGCCCCCAGGTTAAATGCATTGGCAATGTTATGCTCTCTTTTGTTGGTTCCGGGAACCACATTTCCGGTTGGATAATTCATAAACTCATACTCGGCATGTAGAAATATGCCTTTCCAAACAAAATATTGGTTGAAAAGACGCCCGCCGATAAGGTGAAAGGACTGACCGAAATAATTTGTGTAAATATAGTTGATGCCAACCCCTGCACGGTACCTCTGCGTAACTTTGTAGCCGGCAATAGGTGCAATGTTTACATACGTAACCGCCCCTACCTGCAACCCGAAATTACCTCCGAAGAAAAATTTATCAATCGGCCTTTCCGTTTTTTTTGTATCGCGGGGTACATACTGCAAATCAGGATCTAAATCCTGCCCGAATACAGAAAAAGGAATCGTAGCTACTAATATGAAAAATAAAATCCGCCTCATCCGGCTTAAATTTCTTGATTTACAGACAAAGTAACGTAATTTCAGCACGATTAGTTCTCAAATTTGACCAAAACAAGGAAAAAATATTTTCAGATTGAGACCAATAATCCGCTTTTAACATTTCATTGAGTATAGGAAGTTTGGTTAAAAGTTCATTAAGTTAAAATACATTTATACTTTCGCAATCGTTCAAATTAGGCTACACCTGTTATGATGAAATATCGTTTTTGGAACAATATGCTCGGATGGCTCACTTTTTTAGTGGCTTTCTTTACTTATTTTACAACCATGGAACCCACCACCAGTTTCTGGGACTGTGGTGAGTTTATCGCATCTTCTTACAAATTACAGGTAGGACACCCGCCCGGGGCTCCCCTGTTTTTGATGCTTGGCCGGTTTTTTGCCCTGTTTGCGGGCGATGACGTTACCATGGTGGCCTACTGGATTAACATGATTTCGGTGTTATCCTCTGCCTTTACCATTGCTTTTTTATTTTGGACTATCACCATACTCGCCCGAAAAATTGCAGGTAAATCAAGCGGAACTACCAATCCGGATGAACTTTCAACGGGCACAAAAATTGCTGTTCTGGGTTCCGGATTGGTTGGGGCTTTGGCTTACACCTTTTCCGATACGTTTTGGTTTTCGGCGGTTGAGGCAGAAGTATATGCTACCTCTTCACTTTTTACAGCCATTGTTTTCTGGGCCATGCTCCGTTGGGATGAATCGGCCGATGAGCCGCATGCCGACCGTTGGCTGGTACTCATTGCCTATCTCATGGGTCTTTCCATCGGGGTTCACTTACTGAACTTATTGACCATTCCGGCGCTCGCATTCATTTACTATTTCCGTCGTTACAAACCTTCCGTTTTGGGCGTAATCGGAACCCTGTTTTTAGGTATGTTCCTATTGGTTTTTGTGCAGTACGGTATCATTCCGGGCTTAGTTGAAAGTGCCTCGGTTTTTGAAAAACTGTTTACCAATTCCTTCGGATTGCCTTTCTTCTCAGGATTTGTGGCTTATCTGGTTATTTTGGTAGCCTTTATCGTAGCCGGTATTTACCTCACCCGAAATAATAAAGCACCGATATGGCTGTATGCCGCGGCAACTGCCATTTTTTGGTTTATCCTTCAGGCGCACCTGGGCTGGGTGGTATTTGGTTTACTGGTTTACTTTATTACTTGGGCCATTACCAAAAACAAATTCTTGGCATTCCTCTGTGCCGTAACCTTGATTATTCCGGGGCTTATCCTTTGGTTCGGTATTTATAAAGATAAATCAAACGATTTATTTGCCGATAAAAGCTGGCATTCAGAATCGTCCACCCTCAACCTTATGCTTTCCTTTTTCGTGGTTATCCTGTTGGGATATACTTCGTATGCCATGATTATTATTCGTTCAAATGCCAATACGCCAATGGACGAAAACAACCCGGCCGACGTATTCTCACTCCTCTCCTACCTCAACCGCGAACAATATGGATCACAGCCCTTATTTTACGGCCCATATTACTACGCCAAACCTACCGACTATAAAGACGAAGGCCCCGTAACCACCCGGGCATATACTATTTTAGATAAAACCGGCAAGCAGGTTAATTTCTTTACCGAACGTTTTGAGGCCGAAAATTTCGTAAAACTTTCCAAAGAAAAAGAAAACAAAGACTACACCATCGGTTACAAATACTTAGAAACCGGCCGAAAGTCTGAACCGACATATTCGTCTAAAGAATCTACCATTTTCCCGCGTATGTGGAGTGCACAGGGCCATCACATAAAAGAATACAATTACTGGGGCAAGGTTAGAAAAGGCGGAAAACCAACCTTTGCCAATAACCTCATTTTCTTCTGGCGGTACCATATCGTACACATGTACAACCGCTATTTCATGTGGAACTTTGTAGGCCGCCAAAATGATACCCAGGGCCACGGAGAACCAATCAATGGAAATTGGATTAGCGGAATAGGTTTTATCGACAGCATGGTTACCGGTGCGCCTCAGTCTAACATGTCTGAAGAACGCTCAAACAATCCGGGCCGAAACACGTATTTCTTTATCCCGCTCATTTTAGGATTGATTGGTTTTGTGTACCACCTGATGCGCAACGGACGTAATTTCATCATTGTGTTCATGCTCTTCTTCCTTACGGGATATGCCATCGTACTTTACCTGAACCAAACACCCATCCAACCGCGTGAGCGTGACTATGCCTACGCAGGATCCTTCTATGCATTTTCTATATGGATTGGATTGAGCGTGTTTGCCTTATATGATTTAGCCGAAAAACTACTGGGCAAAATCATACCTACGGCCGTATTTGCTTCATTAGCCACCGTGATCGGGTTAATTGTTCCCGCCATTCTGGTATCCCAAAACATGGATGACCATAACCGGGCCAAACGGTATACTGCCCGCGATTTTGCTCATAACTACTTGAACTCATGTGCGCCCAATGCCATCATTTTCACGAATGGAGATAATGATACCTTCCCGCTTTGGTATGCACAAGAAGTAGAAGGCGTGCGAACCGATGTGCGCGTGGTAAACTTAAGCCTCCTGAATACCGATTGGTACATTGACCAGATGAAACGTGCCGCCTATGACGGCCC
>Ga0209812_10001243_pt1 | contig 18510 bp, 15 predicted proteins | sample JI71714BDNA_FD_187502 | JGI IMG/M metagenome (GOLD analysis project Ga0209812, IMG submission 187502) | Wastewater effluent complex algal communities from Wisconsin, to seasonally profile nutrient transformation and Carbon sequestration -... | ecosystem: Engineered > WWTP > Effluent > Algae...
GGGGCGGCGGCGCCCGAGAACGCGCGCCCTATTCGACATCGATCCGATCCCGCTTGCGGCTCTCACCCCGCTCTTTCATCTGCGCCCGCACCGCATCGCGGCGTTCCTGCGCCTGCGCGGCCTTGTCCGCATTGGTCACCCAGTCAGTCGCAGCATCGGCGGCGGCCAAGCGGCTTTCATCGAAGTGGAATTCGACCTTCTTGGCGGTCTGCGGCCCCCAGTAACCCGCCTTGCCGAGATCGTAGAACGTCCGCTTGAACCCCGCCCGCAGGAAGGCATAGAGGCAGCCCAGCAGATAGCGCCGGCGGAAACCCGTCCCGCGCCACGGGTAATTGAACAGCGCCTTCCTCATGTAGAACCGGCGGTAGTTCTTCATCACCCCGTTCAGCAGTTCGCCCCGCTCCATCGCGGCGGGCTTCATAATCGGGGTGACGAAATTGTACTTGCTGAAATCATGGACCTCGACCTGGTCCTTCAGCGTCTCGAACAGCGGGGTATAGGGCCAGGGCGTGTACATCGCCCAATTGGCGAGATCGGGTTGCCAGTCCCACGCCATCTGGAAGGTCTCCTCCAGCGTTTCAGGCGTTTCATTGTCGAGCCCGACGATGAACTGCGCTTCCACGAAGATATCCGCCGCGCGCAGCAGCCGGATCGCTTCCTTGTTCTCCTCGACCTTGGTTTCCTTGTTGAACCGGTCGAGCTTCATCTGCGCCGCAGCTTCCGTGCCGAGGCTGACGTGGACCAGGCCGGCCTTGCGGTAGAAAGGCAGCAGCTCCTTGTCGCGGTAGATGTCGGTGACGCGGGTGTTGATGCCCCACTTCACCTTGTCGGGCAGGCCGCGGTCGATGAGCTCCTGGCAGAACTTGATGAAGGTCTTGCGGTTGATGGTCGGCTCCTCGTCGGCGAGGATGAAGAAGCCGACGCCGTGCTTTTCGTGGAGTTCCTGAATCTCGTCGACCACGTCCTTGGGATCGCGCACGCGGTAATCGCGCCAGAACTTCCATTGCGAACAGAACGAACAGGTGAAGGGGCAGCCGCGCGCAAGGTTGGGGATGGCGACGCGGGTGCCCAATGGGATGTAGGTGTACTGGTTCCAGTCGAGGATATCCCAGTCAGGCTTGATGCTCGCCATGTCCTTGATCGTGTCGGCGGCTTCGGTGGCGATCACCTTGTCGCCTTCGCGGTAGGCGAGGCCCCGTATGCTGCGCGCTTCGGCGGGGAAGCGGCCTTCCTTGATGGCCGTGAACAGCTCGACCGCGATCTCCTCGCCCTCGCCGCGGACGATGACGTCGATGTGCGGCGCTTCGGCGAGGACCTGCGTGTACATGAAGGTCGCGTGGATACCGCCCAGCACCCGCACCGCTTTCGGCACGGTGAGCGCGGCGACTTCGAGCACGCGTTCGGCGGCGTAGATCGATGGCGTGATCGCGGTGGTGCCGACCAGATCGGGCTGGAGGTCGCGCATCCTGTCTGCCAGCTGCTCATCGGTCAGCCCCTCGGTCATCGCGTCGATGAAGGTGATATCGTCAAACCCGGCGCGCTTCAGCGGGCCGGTGAGATAGGCGACCCATGCCGGGGGCCAGGTCCCGGCGATCTCGGCCCCGCCGGAGCGATAATTGGGATGGACGAACAAGATACGCATGGGCCGATTCCCCCTCATTGGATGGCCCAAAGTGAGGGAACCGGCGCGGATGCGCTTTGCGTTGGATCAAAAAGGGAAGCTTACCCCTTCGCCGCGTGCTCCGCGCGAGCGAGTTCGTGCAGCCAGTCGGCGTGGCGCGGGGCCTTTTTCGTCTGCGACCATTCCTCCAGCATCACCGGCGCAACGCGGGCGAGTTCGGCATATTGCTCTGCCGTGCCAATATCGGCGGCCAGTTCCACGCGGTGGCCGTTGGGGTCAAAGAAGTAGATCGACTTGAAGATGCCGTGATGCGTCGGGCCGAGCACGTCGATCCCCTGCGCCTGGATATGCGCTTTCGCGGCCAGCAGCGCCGCTTCCGAGGGCACCTTGAGCGCCAGGTGCTGCACCCATGCCGGGGTGTTGGGATCCTTGCCCATCTCCGGCTGGTTGGGCAACTCGAAGAAGGCGAGGATGTTGCCGTTCCCCGCATCGAGGAAGATGTGCATGTACGGGTCATACTCGCCCGTCGAGGGCACGTGATCCTCGGCAAAGGCGGTGGTGTAGGTCATGCCCAGCACGCGGGCATACCACTCCACCGTCTCCTTGGCGTCCTTGCAGCGATAGGCGGCGTGGTGGATTCCGGCGAGGCTTACGGGATGGGTCATTGCGCTGGTTCCTCGACATTCAGCACGCCGCGGATGATCTGGTCGCGCTCCATGCTTTCGAACAGGGCCTTGAAGTTGCCCTCGCCGAAGCCCTCGTCGCCCTTGCGCTGGATGAATTCGAAGAACACCGGCCCGACCTGGGCCTGCGCGAAGATCTGGAGGAGCAGGCGGGGCGAGCCGCCTTCCGTGGTGCCGTCGAGCAGAATGCCGCGCATCTTCAATGCGTCCACATCCTCGCCGTGGCCCGGCAGGCGGCCTTCGAGCATTTCGTAATAGGTCGCAGGCGGGGCGGTCATGAAGGGGACGCCGAGCTTTTGCAGGCGGTCCCAGCACGCGGGAAGATCATCGCAGATCAGCGCGATGTGCTGGATGCCCTCGCCGTTGAAGGCCTTCAGGAATTCATCGATCTGGCCCTTGCCGCCCTCACCTTCCTCGTTGAGCGGGATGCGGATCTTGCCATCGGGCGCAGTCAGCGCCTGCGAGGTGAGGCCAGTATATTCGCCCTTGATGTCAAAGAAGCGGATCTCGCGGAAGTTGAACAGGGTCTCGTAGTAGTCGGCCCAGTACTTCATCCGCCCGGTGTAGACGTTGTGCGTGAGGTGATCGATGGTGTGGAAGCCCGCGCCAACGGGGTGCTTGTCGACACCGGGGAGATAGTCGAAATCGATGTCATAGATAGTGAGGCCATTGCCCTTGGCCGACCCGTCATAGCGATCGACCAGATAGAGGATCGCCCCGCCGATGCCGCGGATCGCGGGGATGCGCAGTTCCATCACGCCGGTCTGGACGGCGACGGGCTCGGCACCCTTGGCGATCAGGTGATCATAGGCGGCGGCCGCATCGCGCACGCGGAAGGCCATGCCGCAGGCCGAGGGGCCGTGTTCGCGCGCGAAATACCACGCGGCGCTCTTGGGCTCGTAATTGGCGATGAGGTTGATGCCGCCCTGCCGCCACAGGTGCACGTCCTTGGACCGGTGCTGCGCGACGCGGGTGAAGCCCATCGCTTCGAACACCGGTTCGAGCATGCCCTTTTCCGGCGCGCAGAACTCGACGAACTCGAACCCGTCGAGCCCGGCGGGGTTTTCGAACAGGTCGGCGGTCGGTGCGTTCATCGGTGATCCCCTGAGAAAATGGCGTGGCAGCAAGATAGTTTCAATTGAAACCATCTACCCGAAATGGCCGATTCGCGCAAGCAATTGCCAGCGCGCCGCGATCAGGGCAGGCTGGCCGTGCAAGGGAGAGCAGGCATGGCACAGGACACGGGGATCAGGACCAAGGGCATCAACCACATCGCGCTGGTGTGCCGCGACATGGCCGAGACCACGCGGTTCTACATCGATGTGCTGAACATGCCGCTGTTCAAGACGGTGGAGCTGCCCGATGGCGGACAGCACTTTTTCTTCGATGCCGGCGGGGGCAATGCCGTGGCGTTCTTCTGGTGGAAGGACGCGCCCCCTGCCGCGCCGGGGATCGCCTCGGTGAAGAAGTTTCCCTTCGACGCGAAGACGGCGGTGGGATCGATGAACCACCTCGCCTTCGACATGGACGAGGCCGAGCTTGACGCGGCGCTGGCACGGCTGGAGGCGGCGGGCGTGCCGCACACCCACATGGTGTTCAACCACGACGACAGCCCTTCCGGCTATGCGCGCGAGATGCATGACGGGGTGTTCGTGCGCTCGGTCTATTTCACCGACCCAAACGGGATCATGCTGGAATTCGCCGCGACCACCCGCAGCTTCGGGCCGGAAGACATCCGCCACGAACCGGCGAGCATCGGGGAGAACGCCTGATGCCGCGCCTACGCGAAGTGCCGCGCGCCGAGGCGGACGAAGGCGTCAGCCTGCCGCTCTACGCCCAGCTGTTCGGAAGCCGCGATCCCGTGGCCGAACCCGGCACCGCCACCGGCACGCGGGGCGACTGGTGGACGGTGTTCGCGAACTCCCCCGACACCCTGAAGCACGCAGCCCAAGGGTTTGCCTATTACCGATCACCCAGGCGCAAGCTTGATCCGGTCTTGCGCGAGCTGGGGCAGACCTGGGCGGGCTGGGCGACCGGCAGCCAGTTCGTGTTCTCGCAGCACTGCAAGAGCCTGCGGGGGCTGGGCGTAAGCGAGGCGAAGATCGCAGCCCTGCCCGTTTGGCAGACCTCGGATGTGTTCGACGCCAAGGAGCGGCTGGTGCTCGCCTATGCCGACCGACTGGTGTGCCACGGCGGGCGGGTGCCGGACGCGCTTTTTGAGGCTGTGAAGGCGGCCTTCAGCGACGAGGAGATCCTCGAACTGACCTACATCACCTGCCTCTATCACATGCACGCCACAATGAGCCGCGCGCTGCGCACGGAGTTCGATGATCGCGACGATCCGATTGTCGAGGTTGCCGCGCCCGAGGGCTTCGATGCGCTCGATTTTCTGGGCGGAGCTAGGCGCTAACCCGCCCTAAAGTCCGCCCGCGCTCATCCTGCGTCAGGGTCAGGCGCTTGCCGAAAGGTTCTCCGCCTTCGAAGGCTTCGGCGGTCGCCGCGTCCGACAGATCGGCATTGCCCACCACCCGCTCGCCACTGTCCGAACGCCCGATGAAGATCGCCTCTGCTCCCTTGGGACCGCGGTTGATGGTGTAGGTCTCCACGACAGCCGCATCCACTTGTCCCTTGGCAACCGGCACCTTGTCACTCGCCTTGGGGAGCACGGCGAAGCGGTCGTTGCCGGACCAGTCGGCAGGCGTGGTCGAATAGACGCCGGTGGCATATTTGCTCATCCAGCCGCCATTTGCGCCGATCAGCGCGAAGCTGCCGCGATCACCGCGCACCCGCTGCACCGCTTCCGCGATGGCATGGGCCGAGTAGTTGTTCCCCGCCCCGCCGAAGAACGGCAAACCGCCCGTCAGCGTCAGCCCGCGCGGGTCATCGACGCTCAGGCCGAAGTGGTCGCACTGGTTGAACACGGGGATCGCGAAGCAGGAATAGAAGTCGATATAGGCCATGTCCGCGATGCCCTTGCCCGCCCGGTCAAGCGCCGCATCGACGCTGGCGATGGAGGCCGGGTTGCCCGCCAGATCGGGACGCTGCGACAGCTTCAGCTCGGTCGCGGCAGTGACGGCGTGGATATGCACCCACTTGTCCTCCGGCACGCCCAATGCGCGGGCGAGGCCTGCGCTGGCGACGATGATCGCGGCGGCCTGATTCACCTGATCGCGCGCCACGGTCATGCGCGGATAGGGTTCGGCCACTATGCGGTTGCGGTCGGTAACGGTGGCGAGTTCCTCCGCAGTGCGCTCGACCGGGGCGGCAGAGTGCGGGTTCGCGGCAGCGACCCTGGTGAAAGGCGCAAACAGCTTGCCGATTTCGAGCCGGTAGTCCTCCAGCCCCATGCCCAGCCGGTGCCGCCGGGCGTTCTCGGCCAGCGCATAAAGCGGGATCGCCCCGCTTGCGCCGTGCATGAACAGCACCGGCTCCATCAGTTCCTCGACCCCGAAGCCCTGATCCTCGAAATCGCCCTCGATTTCTTCCGACCAGTCGGGAATCTCGCCCTTGGCCGACAGCGCCAGCACGGTCGAAATCGCTTCCGACCCGACGATCACCGCGCAACTGCTCTCCCCCGCCGCGATGGCCGAGGCGAACTCGCCCACCAATTGCTGGTTGGTCTGCCCGCCGGTGGTGGTGAGGATCGCGCGCGCCGGGTTCGCACCTACCCGCTTGGAAATCGCGCGCGGCACATTGCTGGCCGCGCCGAACGGCGGCTTGCGGTCAGGCCGCGACATTTCGAAGGCGCGGATCGCGGCGATGGTGTCGATGGCGCCTGCCACGTCACCACTCGCCGCGCTGTCCGCAATCGCTGCCGCCAGCGCCCGCCCGGCGAGGTCCATGTAAGACAGCGCTTCGTAGCCGGGCTCTCCCACCCTTTCCGAATACTGTCCGACCCCGATGATGACGGGCGTGGTGTCAGCGATCATGTGCGCCTGCCTCTCAGTCGACGAAGCCGTCGACCCGCTCGACGATGATCGCCGGGGCCATGCCGCCCGCCGCGCACATCGTCACGAGGCCGTAACGCCCGCCGCGACGTTCCAGTTCGTCCACGACGGTGCCGATCAGGATCGAGCCGGTGGCGCCGATCGGGTGGCCCAAGGCAATCGAGCCGCCGTTCACATTCACCTTGTCCCAATCGAGTTCCAGATCGCGCACGAACTTGGCGGCGACGACCGCAAAGGCCTCGTTGATTTCGAACAGGTCGATATCGTCGGTGGTGAGACCGGCCTTCGCCAGCACCTTCTTGGCGGCAGGCACCGGTGCGTTCAGCATCAGCGTCGGATCATCGCCCATGTTGCAGGTGGCAACGATGCGGGCGCGGGGCTTCAACCCGTGCTTTTCGGCATAGTCCTTCGAGGTGATCAGCACCGCCGCCGCACCATCGACCACGCCCGACGAATTGCCCGCATGGTGGAAGTGCTGGATATCGAGATCGGGATACTTCTGGTTGATCAGCTTGCGGAAGGTCGTGCCATCGGCATCGAGCGGCACGTCGGCAATCTTGGGGAAGGCCGGTTGCAGGTTGGCGAGGTCTTCGCGGGTGGTCTGCGGGCGCGGATATTCGTCATGGTCGAGCAGCACGGTGCCGTCATCCGCCACCACCGGAACCACCGACTTGGCAAAGCGACCAGCGGCAATCGCCTCGGCAGCGCGCTGCTGCGAGCGGTAGCCAACTTCGTCCAGCTCCTCGCGGGTGAAGCCTTCCATGCTGGCGATCGCATCGCCGCAGATGCCCTGGTGCGACTGCGGGTGCACCTTCTGGAGCCGCGCATTGTGGCTGCCCATCATCGGCGGCTTGATCCCTGCGCGCATCTTTTCCTGCGCCATCGCGGCCGTCAGGCTCATCATTTCGGTCCCGCCCGCAACGATGCAATCTTCCATGCCGCTCATCACCTGCGCGGATGCCAGTGCGACGCTGGTGATCCCGCCGCCGCAGAAGCGGTCGAGCGTGGTCCCGGACGAAGTGATGTCATAGCCAGCATCAAGCGCCGCCATACGCCCCATGTCGCCCGCCTGCATCCCGTCCTGCGTGCTGACCGACCAGATCACATCATCGACGGTCTTGGTGTCGAGATTGTTGCGGTCCTTGATCGCCTTCAGCACGGTTGCGGCGAGGTGCTGCGGATGTTCAGCGGCGAGCGCGCCCTTGCCCTGCTTGCCGATCCCGCGCGGGGTGCGCACTGCGTCGATGATGTATGCCTCAGCCATGGTGATCCTCTCCGATCTAGCGAAATTGCGGTTGACGCGTCCGTAAACCCACTGCACCAGTCGCACAAGAATTGCGTTTCAAATCGCAATCACATTTTCGATAGGGAGAGTATCGTGAGCGAAGCCACCGCACCCGAAGTGCTGACTGAAGTCGAGGACGGCGTCCTCATCGTCACCATCAACCGCCCCGAAGCCAAGAACGCCATGACCCGCGCTGCCGCCGAAGGCATTGCCGCGGCGATGGACCGGCTGGACGCAGAGGACGATCTGCGCGTCGGCATCATCACCGGCGCGGGCGGCACGTTCTGTTCGGGCATGGACCTCAAGGGCTTCCTGCGCGGCGAAACCCCCAGTGTCGAAGGCCGGGGCTTTGGCGGCGTGGTGCAGGCGCCGCCCGCCAAGCCGCTGATTGCGGCGGTTGAAGGCTATGCCCTGGCCGGCGGGCTTGAGCTGATGATCGCGTGTGACCTTGTGGTCGCCAATGCGAATGCCAAGTTCGGCATCCCCGAAGTGAAGCGCGGCCTTGTGGCGGCGGCTGGCGGCGTGATGATGCTGCCCGACCAGATCCCTGAACGGATCGCGCTGGAACTCGCCCTGACCGGCGATTTCATCGGAGCCGAACGCGCCTACCAGCTCGGCCTGATCAACGAAGTCACCGAAGGCTCGGCGCTCGAAGGCGCAAAGGCGCTGGCGGCCAAGATTGCGGCCAATGGCCCGCTGGCCGTCAAGGTGTCCAAGGCGGTGATGAAGCAATCGCGCGGCTGGGCAATGGAAGATCGCTACGCCAATCAGGGCAAGCTGATCGGCCCGGTGTTCGTCAGCCACGACGCCCGCGAAGGCGCGGCGGCGTTTGCCGAAAAGCGCAAGCCGAACTGGACGGGCAAGTAAGGTTGGCGCGGGGCTGAACGCGGGCCGTACTCTGCCCGTTGTCGTCCCGTTGCATGTCTTACGCGTCCCGTTGCTGCTCCAATCCGTCTCTGAGCCCGTGTTTCACGTGAAACATGCCGGCCTTCGCTGAATACAAGGAGAGAGAAATGCCCGTCATTGATGTGCCGCAGCCGGCCTTCATGGAAGAAGAAGAAATCGCGATCTTCGCCGACGCGGTCGGCAAGTTCTACGCCCAGCACGCGCCGCAAAAGCGGGTCGAGAAGTGGCGCGAGGACGGAATGGTCGAGCGTGAATTCTGGCGCGAGGCGGGCGCTGCCGGCCTGCTCGGCGTTTCGGTGCCGACCGAATACGGCGGCCACGGCGGCGATTTCCGCCATGACATGGTCGTGATCTCCAAGCAGGGCGAATACGGCGTCGACGGCTTCGGCGCCTCGCTCCACAACACCATCATCCTGCCCTATCTGGTGCGTCACGGTACCGAGGAGCAGAAGCAGAAGTACCTGCCGCGTCTGGTGGCCGGCGACCTCGTCAGCGCGATCGCGATGAGCGAGCCCGATGCCGGGTCCGATCTCCAGTCGATCAAGACCACCGCGCTGAAGGACGGCAACGGCTACCGCCTCAACGGGTCGAAGACCTGGATTTCGAACGGGCAGCTGGCTGATTTCATCATCGTCGTTGCCAAGACCGATCCGGCCGAAGGTGCCAAGGGCATCTCGCTGCTGCTGCTCGAAACCGAGGGCGCGGAGGGATTCGCGCGCGGCAAGAAGCTCGACAAGATCGGGCTGGATGCGCAGGACACCTCTGAACTGTTCTTCGACAACGTCTTCATTCCGGCCGACAATCTGCTCGGCGGGGTCGAGGGACGCGGGTTCTACCAGCTGATGGGCGAACTGCCGCAGGAGCGGCTCGTGATCGCCATGGGCGCGATCGCCGGGATCGAGAAGGCGCTCGATGTGACGGTTGATTACGTCAAGAACCGCAAGGCCTTCGGCAAGACCATCTGGGACTTCCAGAACACCCAGTTCGTGCTGGCCGACCTCAAGGCGCGCGGCACGGCGGCCCGCGTATTCGTGAACGATTGCATCGCCAAGCTTCTCGAAGGCAAGCTCGACGTGGCGACGGCAAGCATGGCGAAATACTGGGTGACCGAGCTGCAATCGGAAGTGGTCGACAAGTGCCTCCAGTTCCATGGCGGCGCAGGCTACATCAATGATTACGCCATCGCCCGCATGTACCGCGACACCCGCATCGCCCGCATCTACGGCGGCTCGAACGAGATCATGAAGATGCTGATCGCGCGTTCTATGTGATCGTGCCCGCCTATGCGGGCACGTCCTCGGTGCGTTTCAAACCCTTCGGGTTTGAGCACCTGCGGGCGGCCGGTCGGCCTTGCGGTCGCTAACGCGACCGTTACAGCGCGACGATTGAGAGATGAGAAGGCGGCCCCGTAACGGGCCGCCTTTTTCGTGCCAGCCACCACGACGCTAAGTCGCGCAGGCTCGACACCGCAGGCGTCGCAAGCGCGACCGCGCGCGAGCCGTAGGTGCTCCCTTAGCGAAGCGAAGGGAAACGCACCGAGGGCGAAGGCGCGGATGCGCCTTCGAAAGGCAAAAAGGAAAGGGCGGCTCGCCATGCGAACCGCCCCCTCTCCCGCTCCTGTTTTCGGAGCTAACTTGTCATGCGCCTTAGAACTTGGCGCGCAGCGTCACACCGTACTGGCGCGGCGGCAGGGTGAAGGCCGAACGCGAGTTGGCCGCACCCGATCCGCGCAGCGTGGTGTTGAAGGTCACCCCGCGCACCACTTCGTCGGTCAGGTTGTTGACCCAGCCTTCGATCGCATAGGCTCCATCATTGAACTTCAGGCCGGCACGCAGGTTTACGAAGGCCTTGCCGTCCTGAATGTCGGCGATGATCGGCGGCGCGGCATCGATGGCCTGCTGTAGCCCGCCGTTCGCCGCGATTTCGGCGGCACCCGGCAGGATGATCGCCTGAGTCGAGGTGCGCTGGTCGCCTTCCATGCGAACCTGACCCGACAGGAAGAACTCCATCGAATCGTTGATCGGCTTCTCCCACAGCGCCCCCGCCAGCGCGACGATCTTCGGCGCATTGGTCAGGGTATTGCCGCAAAGTGACAGCACCTGCACCGAGGTCTGCGTACCCGCACAATCATCCGGGTAGCTCGCATCAAGGAAGGTCGCGGCCAGATTGAAGGTCAGTTCATCGCTGGGCCGGATTACGCTTTCGATTTCGATCCCCTGGGTCTCCGCCAGCGGCACGTTGAAGGTCGCAAACGCCGTCCCGGTGAATTCGAGCACCTGGAAGTTGCTGAACTCCTCGTAGAACGCCGCGACATTGACCGTCACAGCGCCATCGGAAGTCCGCGCCTTCACGCCGATTTCATAGGCGTCGACCTCTTCCGACAGGAAGGTCGGGTCGGCGCCTGCCACCGCAGCAGTGGTATCAAGGTTGATCCCGCCCGCCTTGTAACCATGGGTGAAGCTGGCATAGGCATTGACCGCCGGGCTGAATTCATAACCGAGCTTGACGGTGTAGATCAGCTCTTCATCGTCGAAGTCCGACTGGAAGGTGCGCACCAGCGGGAGTGCAGCGGCTTGCGGCAGGTTGGCCGGCGCGGTGAAGCCGAAACAGCCCAGACCGATGAAGGTGGGACGCAAGGCTGCCGGAACGTTTCCGAGCGCGCCCAGCACCGAGGGGCAGATCTGGTTGTTGATCGCCGTCTGGGTGAATCCGCCCGACTTTTCTTCCCACGAATAACGCGCGCCCACCGTCAGTTCGAGCCCGTCGGTGATCTCCAGCGAGTTGTGCGTGAAGATCGCGTAGCTCTTGGCATCCTGCTGGAAGCGGTTGGTGTTGCTGGTGCCAGCCGGATCGCGGCCGGTGAACACCGTCAGCGGGTTGGCACCGAGCGCACCCCCGGTCGGTACGAACAGCAGCGCGCCAACATTCTCGCCATAATCCGCGCCGAGCGCGAAGCTGACCGACTGGTCGATCTGTTCGTCGGAATAGAACCCGCCGATCATGTAGTTGAGTGCGCCTTCGAGGCCTTCACCCTGAAGCCGCAGTTCCGCCGTCCAGTTGTCGATTTCGAGGTTCAGGGCCGGGACGTTGAAGATGTCCAGCGCGGTGAAATCGGAATCGTAGTTCTCGAAGCTCTTGTACTTGCGATACGAGCCGATGAAGATGAGGTCGGCATTGTCGGACAGCGGGAATTCCAGCTCGCCGGTGACGCCGTAGTTGTCGATATCGGCACGCGGGGCGAAATTGGCCGAGACCGTGCGATTATCCATCGCCTGCTCGAACGCGCCCTGATCGTCACGGGTGGTCGCGACCGAAGGCTGGCCATTACCGCCATTGGCCCCCAGACCGACCGCGGCATAGGCCCCGCCAGTTACGAGCGGCGACTGATAAAGCTCGATCGCGCCGCAGCAGCTCGACTTGCTCTTGGAATAGTCGGCGATAATCCGGCCGCGCAGGCCGCTTTCAGTGTCCCAGCCGAGCTGGCCGCGCACCAGCCACTGATCGACGTCGTTGGTTTCGCCGATCTTGGCACCGGTCCGGTTGACGACATCAAGGAACCCGTCGCGCTGGCGGTAAGCCCCGGTTACACGCATCGCCAGCGTATCCTGTACGATCGGCACGTTGATCGCACCCTGCACGCTTACCTCGTTGAAATTGCCGTAGCCGGCGTTCACGAAGCCGCCGAACTCGGTGACGTCAGGCCGCGCATTGGTGACATTGAGCGCGCCGGCCGAGGTGTTGCGGCCGAACAGCGTTCCCTGCGGCCCGCGCAGCACTTCGACCCGTTCGACATCGACAAATTCGCCTAGCGCCACACCCGGGCGGGCCTGATAGGCGCCATCGATGAAGATGCCGACCGCGCTTTCGAAGCCGATGTTGTTCGAGGTCGTCCCGACACCGCGGACACGCAGAACCACCGATCCGGATGCAAGCTGCGCCTGGCTGCTGCTGAAGCTGGGGGCAAGCGCGGTGACCTGCTGGATGTTGACGACACCCTGGTTATCAAGCTGCTGCGGCGAAATCGCGGTCACAGCCAGCGGAATGTCCTGCACATCCTGCGCGCGGCGGGTTGCCGTCACGATGATGACGTTGTCTTCGCGGGCCGTCGGCTGGGCTTCAGCCTCGTTGTCCTGGGCGAATACAGGGGTGGTCAGGGCGCTGCAGGCCAACAGGCCGCAGGCGAAATGTGCGAACTTGCGCGTCATGGCTTCTCTCTCTCCACATACCAGCCGGTCTTTTTGCCGGACTTGGGTTAGCGAAGCGAAACCTATCAGCGTCGCGCGCCCTAACAAGAGTCACAGGTAACTTATGATGGAGAGTAGCAAAAATACCACATCTTGTGTTGCAGCGCAGCATGCCATCGCGACGGCGGTGCAAAGCGTAAGATTATTACGATCGGTTCCCTCCAAGGCTTGGCAGAATCGCCAAAATTGGCACAGGTGGGCGGCCTGAGGCGTGACCTGCCCGAAATCAGTTTCACTTTGCCATTCAAGACTGGCTTTTGCAGGCCCGCTGTGGTTACATCGATGTCAACAAGGGAGAGAGAGGCCCATGCTCGCATCACCGCCAGATTTCGACGTGTTGATCGTCGGTGCCGGGATTTCCGGCATCGGGATGGCTGCGCATATGGGTATGAAGGCCCCGCACCATTCCTATTGCATCGTCGAACGCCGCGACAACCTCGGGGGGACGTGGGATCTGTTCCGCTATCCCGGCATCCGCTCGGACAGCGACATGCACACGCTCGGCTTCGATTTCGAGCCGTGGCGGCATGAAAAGTCCATCGCCGATGCGCCCGCGATCCTCGATTACCTCGACCGGATCGTCGATGAACGCGGCATCCGCCAGCACATCCGCTTCGGCCACAAGGTCATCTCGGCCGACTTTCATCACGATGACGCGCGCTGGCACGTCGAGATGGAAAAGGCCGATGGTTCGCGCACCCACATGACAGCGAATTTCATCTATCTGGGCGCAGGCTACTACGATTACGACGAGGCCTATGATCCCGGCTTCGACTTCGGTGAGTTCGAAGGACAGGTGCTCCACCCGCAGTTCTGGCCCGAAAACCTCGACTATAAGGGCAAGAATGTCGTCGTGATCGGATCAGGCGCGACGGCGGTAACCATCGTGCCGTCGATGGCGCGCGAGGCTGGCCATGTGACCATGCTCCAGCGCACGCCCACATGGATGTTCACCCGGCCCGCCAAGGATGCGATTGCGAACTTCCTGCGCAAGGTGCTGCCGGAAAAGCTCGCCTACAGGCTGACCCGCTTCAAGAACATCAAGATGCAGGACTTCAGCTTCAAACTGGCGCGCGACAATCCGCAGAAGGTGAAAGACGCGCTCTACAAGAAGATCGAGGAAGCACTCGGCCCGGATTACGACAAGGCCAGCTTCACTCCGCCCTACAATCCGTGGGAACAGCGGCTGTGCCTCGTGCCGGATCAGGATCTGTTCAACGCGATGAAGGCCGGAAAGGCGGACGTGGTCACCGGCCATATCGCCAAGTTCGAAAAGGGCGGCGTGGCTCTGACCGACGGTACATTCATCCCCGCCGATGTCGTAGTGACGGCAACTGGGCTGAAACTGGCAGTCGCCGGCAAGATCGCGATTTCGGTCGATGGCGAACGCGTCGCCTTCAACGAGCGGTTCTATTACAAGGGCTGCATGTTCTCGAACCTGCCGAACCTTGCGGTAGTTTTCGGGTACCTGAACGCCAGCTGGACCCTGCGTGCGGACATCAATTCGGATTACGTGTGCCGGGTGCTCGAGCATATGCGCAAGACCGGCAGCACCATCGCCACCCCGGTGCTGACACCCCAAGGCGAGGCTGCAATCACCGAGGATGACGTTTTCGATTTCTCGTCCGGCTACATCCAGCGCGGCAAGCACATCATGCCGCGCAATTCGGTGAGCTATCCGTGGCGGCTCAATCAGGAATATGTCGTCGATCGCAAGCGGATGAAGGATGATCCGCTGACCGACGGCATCCTGACCTTCACCCGCGCAGGGTCAAATGCCCAGCGCGGCGAGGAACAGCTGGAAGCGGCGGAATGATCTGCGCAGCCCATCCGGGCTGCGATTTCCTCGCTCACGCGACCTGACGGCCGCATCGCTGCGGGCGGGCGCCCTTGCGGCCACGATGCAACCGTTGAGTATATCTGATTGACGACGTGATGGGTGCTTGAGGCAATTTGCCGAAAGCCCTAATCCTTCTCCCATGACCTCTCCCGAAAAAATCTGGACCGCCGGACTCATCGTCATCGGCGACGAAATCCTCTCCGGCCGCACACAGGACAAAAACATCGCGCAGGTCGCAACCTGGCTGCAGGTGCAGGGCATCCGCTTGGCTGAAGTGCGGGTGGTGCCGGATGTCGAGGCGCGGATCGTCGAGGCGGTCCACGCGCTCGGCGCAGCCTATGATTACCTCTTCACCACTGGCGGGATCGGGCCGACGCATGACGATATCACCGTCGATGCGGTCGCCGCCGCATTGGGCGTGCCGGTCGTGATCCATCCCGAAGCACGGGCGCTGCTTGAACGCTATTACGAAACGCGCGGGGGCCTCAATGAAGGCCGCTTGCGGATGGCGCGGGTGCCGGAAGGCTCGGAACTCATCCCCAACCGCATGTCGGGCGCGCCCGGTATACGGCGCGGCAACCTGTTCCTGATGGCGGGCGTGCCGCATATCACCGCAGGGATGCTCGACGCGCTCACCGGCCAATTGGAAGGCGGCGCACCGCTCCTGACCGAAACGCTGGGCTGCTGGGTTGCCGAAAGCGAGGTCGCCGACCTGCTCCGCCAGACCGAAGCCGCGCACGACACCTGCCAGATCGGCTCCTACCCCTTCTTCCGCGAAGGCCGCGTCGGGGCCAATTTCGTAGTGCGATCGGTCAGCGCCGAAGACCTCAAGGCCTGCTGCGACCGCCTGACTGAAGGGCTTACCTCGGGCGGCCACACCGTCACCCCGGGCGGTATCTGAGCTTCAGGAGACATCATCACGCGGTCTTAACCCTCTTGGCCTATAGCCGGAGGCGTCATGACCCGCGTGTTCATCACCATCGACACCGAGTATTCCTCGGGGCTGTATACGGGGCCGGGCGCGGCTGACCGGGCGGACAATTTCGCGCGCTCGATTGCCTGCAACACCCCACAAGGCCCGGCCGGCATCGCGCACAAGCTCGATCTGCTCGCCCGCTATGGCCAGAAAGCGGTGTTCTTCGTCGATCCCATGCCCGCATTGGTGTGGGGCGTGGCCGCGATCGAGGACATTGTCGGCCCCATCATCGCTGCCGGGCAGGACGTGCAGTTGCATTGCCATACCGAATGGCTGCGGCTGGCGGGCGATGCCAACCTGCTGGCTTCGAAGCGAACGGGGCAGAACCTTGCCGACTTTCCCTTTGATGAGCAGTTCCAGATCCTCGACTACGCCCGCACCACGCTGATGGCGGCAGGCGCGCCTGCTCCGGTCGCGTTCCGGGCGGGCAATTACGGCGCGGACGACAACACGCTCCGCGCACTCGCCAGCCTCGGCATTACCTATGATTCGAGCCACTGTCCGGCGATGGCTGGGACCAGCGCCTGCCGCATCAGCCTTGGCCCCGATATCCGCGATCCGCTGGAGCATATGGGCGTGATCGAAGTCCCCGTCGGCAGCATCGGTGCGATCGGCGGGGGGCAGCGCCATGCTCAGATCACCGCGCTTTCACTGGGCGAGATGCTGGCTGCGATCGACCATGCGACGCGCGGGGGGCAGGAGACCTTCACGCTCGTCAGCCACTCGTTCGAACTGATCAACCGCCGCAAGCTGTCCGCCAATCGCGTGGTGCGCCATCGCTTCACCGGGCTGGTCAAGGCGCTCGCCGCCAAGCCAGGGGTCACGACCGGCACCTATGCCGAGACGCCGCCCACCATCGCCTCGCCGGTGCGCGCCAGCCAGCCGCTCCCCGTCAGCGCACTGCGCACCGGGCGGCGCATGGCAGAACAATTCGTCTCCAACGCGCTTTACGGCGCGCTGTAACATGGCTGCCGCTGCCATCGACTTCACACTGGGCTCGCGCCGCTTGCTGAGCGTTCCGCGGATGCTGGCGACGTGGAGCTTCAGCCTTGAAGATGTGCTGGCGGGCGCCCTGCCCCCGGCGCCCCCCGGCGGGCGTGACGGGGTGCGCGTGCTCTCCGCCCCGACCGGACGGCTTTCCGAAATCACTGCCCGCTACCCCGGTTTCATCGCGGGAGGGCGGCAGGATTACCGCCGCCACTATATCGACATGGGCCAGAGCTTTGACGATTACATGGCGCAGTTCTCGGGCAAGACCCGCTCGACCCTGCGGCGCAAGGCCCGCAAACTCGCCGAGGAAACACCGGGCGGCTACAATGTCACCGAGCACCGCACGCCAGCGGAACTCGAAGCCTTCCTTGCCGCAGCCCTGCCGCTGTCGGCGCGAACCTATCAGGCGCGTCTGCTCGATGCAGGACTGCCCGAAGATGCCGCCGCACGCCGCGCGATGCTGGAGGCGGGCGAGGCTGACCGGATGCGCGCTTTCCTGCTCCATGCAGGCGGGCAGCCGGTCGCTTACCTGTCGCTGCCGGTGACGGGGCAGACGCTGGTCTACGCCTATCTCGGTTATGATCCCGATTGGGCGCGGCTGTCGGTCGGTACAGTGTTGCAGATGGATGCGCTCGAACGGTTGTTTGCGGAAGCCCGCTACCGCTGGTTCGACTTCACCGAGGGCGACGGCGCGCACAAGGAAATGTTCGGCACTCACGCAGCGGCGTGTTCCAGCCTCGTACTGCTGGAACCGACCCTCGCTAACCGCACCTTGCTGGGTGCACGGGGCGCGTTTGATGCGAGCGTCAGCCAGGCCAAGGCGCTGGCGACACGATCAGGGGCGATCAGCCGGATCCGCGCCCTGCTGCGCGCCTGATTGCTCGGCTGCGCTGCGGCGGTTGCTTTCCTGCGCCCGGAACTGTCTCACCACCGCCATGCGGCCCGAGGGCGCACCGCTGAGCGACCCGTATCGCAGCGCCAGATAAAGCCACATCGCCAGCACCACGCCAAGAAACGCGCTCGCCGCGATGCCCAGCCGGATGTCGTAGCCCAGCAGTAGCCCGTCCGTGGCCAGCGCAACGCCTGCCACCAGCCACTTGGGACTGATCCACGCGCCATTATCGGAAGAAGCGACCATCAATGACCTCGATATCGAGCGCGTGGGCGGGAGAGGAGGAGAGGTGCCCGCGCGCTCCTGACCAAAATGGGGGAGCGCTGCGGAAAGACAAGTGGGACGAACGGCTTATAGACAAAGGGGCCGGACGCACGCGGCGCCCGACCCCTCTGTATCCGTCACTCCGATGGGTAGGAAAGCCGCTTACGCGCCCTCCACCTCGCTCAGGTCGACCTTCAGGCCCGGGCCCATCGACGAGGTCATCGAGATCTTGCGGACATACTTGCCCTTGGCACCCGACGGCTTCGACTTCACCACGGCTTCGGTCAGCGCCTTGAAGTTCGCCTTCAGCGCGTCATCCGAGAAGCTGAGCTTGCCGATGCCGGAGTGGATGATGCCCTGCTTTTCGACGCGGTATTCAACCTGGCCGCTCTTGGCGTCCTTGACGGCCTGCGCCACGTTCGGGGTCACGGTGCCGAGCTTCGGGTTCGGCATCAGACCCTTGGGTCCGAGCACCTTACCGAGACGGCCGACAATGCCCATCATGTCCGGCGAAGCGATCACGCGGTCATAGTCGAGGTTGCCGTTCTGCATGTCTTCCAGCAGATCTTCCGCGCCAACCTTGTCAGCGCCGGCAGCCAGTGCCTTTTCGGCGTTGTCGCCGCGAGCAAACACAGCGACGCGCACGTCCTTGCCGGTGCCCGAAGGCAGCGACACCATGCCGCGCACCATCTGGTCAGCGTGACGCGGATCGACGCCGAGGTTCATGGCCACTTCGACGGTCTCGTCGAACTTGGTCTTGTACTGGCGCAGCACAGCCAGCGCCTCATCGACGGTGTAGAGCTTCTCGCGGTCGAGACCGGCCAGAACCTTTGCCTTCTTGGTGATCTTGGTCATGTGCTTA
>Ga0209812_10001245_pt1 | contig 18483 bp, 14 predicted proteins | sample JI71714BDNA_FD_187502 | JGI IMG/M metagenome (GOLD analysis project Ga0209812, IMG submission 187502) | Wastewater effluent complex algal communities from Wisconsin, to seasonally profile nutrient transformation and Carbon sequestration -... | ecosystem: Engineered > WWTP > Effluent > Algae...
CTATCCTGATGGCCTGAATAGGGCTTGGCATAAATGATACCCTGCTTCTGAAGCCGGTCGAGCCGGTCAGCCAATATGTTTGTGGCCATCAAAGAGTCGCGCTGGATGTCGTCGAATCGATGGATACCGGTAAAACACGCGCGCACGACCAATGTCGCCCAGCGATCTCCGAACAAGCCAATCACCGAATCGACCATTGTCCGGTTCCCGCGCTTGGCAATTGCGGACGCTGTCTGTCGTCGGCGACGTCCATAAATTGGTGTCACCTGGCTTAGTCCGGGCCCGGGTGCCCAGGTCACTTCGCGCGGATCAATTTCCGCGCCGCAATGATCGCAGGCTGCGACCGGAACCATGGTCTGACCACATTCGCGATGGACCAGATTGATTGAAAAGCCGCGCTCACCCTCCTCCCAGTGGTGCTGCCAGCGCAGGATCATGAGGGCGACGGGAAACAGGTCACGGCCCTTTTCGGTCAGGCGATATCCTGACCTCCGCTCCGGCAATTTGGTCAGTACATCGGCCTCGACCAATTTTTCCAGCCGGTTGCTGATCACCGATCTTGCAACGCCGGTTTCCAGCACAAATTCATCAAAGCGGTGCTTGCCCAAAAACGCCTGTTCGAGAAGCAGCAGCACGGGCACGTCGCCAACAACCTCTAGCGCGCGCCAGATTGAACAGGCCCGGATCGTTTCGTGCTTCACTTGGAGGTCAACAGCCTTTCTGCGACGGCGTGATAGGCGGGAAGCGAGATGGGATCAAAGCTGGCGTTGGTCGCTTTTGGGTTTGATGCAAATCGGGCGATGACCATTTCCGCTTTGGGATCGACATAAATTGTCTGGCCGTGAATGCCACGCGCAGAGAATGCTCCATGGGCGTTATGGGTCACCCACCATTGGCTTTTGTAGCTCCAGCCAGGCAGCAGCTTATATCCTGCCTTGGCGAAATCGGCCGGGCTCCCGCCAGCGCGGATTTTCTTCACGACGGAAGCAGGAACGATTTGCCTCCCATTGAAACGGCCATTGTTGCGGATCATCTCACCAAAGCGTGCCATATCGCGAAGTGTGAGGTTCAGGCCGCCTGCCGTGAATGGTGAGCCTGCGCTATCGACGATGATCGAGGCGTCATGCTCCATTCCCATTTTGGACCAGATGCGGTCGCTGAGCACTTCATGCGGTCGATTCCCGGTGATGCGGGCGATGAGCCAGCCAACAACTTCCGTGTTGACTGACTTATAGGTAAAGGCTTCGCCATGCGCGCCTTTCTTGGGCACTGTCGGCAAATAGTCGTAGGCGGCACGGGGGCCGGTATAGCCCGGAGGGGCCGGACCTGCGCCCACGGCCAGCGAGAATTTTGCAATGTCAGCATTGGGATCAGTATAGTCTTCCGAATAAGCCAGACCGGTCGTCATATCGAGCACTTGCCGGACCGTTGCATCGCCAAAGCCGCTATCGGCCAGTTCCGGAATATAGCGCGTGATCAGTGCTGCTTCGTCAAGCACACCATCCGCGATCATCATCTCAGCCAGCGTCCCAAAGTAGGATTTGGTGACCGAAAAAGCGATATGCGGTTGATCAGGCCCCATCGCTCCGTTGTAACGCTCATATACAATCTTGCCTTTGTGCAGGATCAGAACGGCATCACCATAAACAGCGTCAAACGCCTCATCCCAGCGCATTATATCGCTGCGACCAAGTGGCGTGAAGGTCACTGCATCCAGATCGCTTCGCAGCTTCATTGGCAAGGGTGAGACCGGCCCGTTGCCGCGCGCTATGCGGCCTGTGGGGATGACTTCCTGGATATGCGCGAATGACCAGCGTGTCTTCGGAAACACAAAGAAACTGCCATCGCGAAATTGCACGCGTTTTTCAGGTGGCGGCGGGCTGCCCTGCATCCATCCCATTTTGGCGGGGTCGCTGTCGGCGGGACTTAAAGCAGTCTGTTGGGCCTGTGCCGAAGCACAGGCCAGCAAGAGTGCCATAGCCATGACACTGCGTCTCATCCTTATCACCTTCATTGGCCAACCAGCGGCGGCAAGGGATATGGCTGGTAACGGATTTTGGTGACGGTCAAACCACTACCCTGACGCTTGGAAGGTGATGCGAGAATCTGGTCTGGTGCCTTGCCGTGCTCCACCCAGTCTTCAATGGCCACAAGTGGATCAAATTCTTCCGGGGCACTGCTTGAGGGCAAAATCCAGCAATGACCGAGGCCCGGCGCTTCAAAGAAACGAAAAAATTTCTGCACCTTGGCTCTGCCACCCATGCGCTTCATCACGCGCTCGTAATAGCTGATGGTCTGCCAGGGCACCACAAGCGGATCAGCCATGCCGTGCCACATGATGATCTTGCCGCCAGCCGCACGAAATGCCGAAAGGTCGGTGTCTTTGGCATTCAGAAGGGCAAAGTCGCGGGCCAGACGCTGCGGATCGCGATCGAAATCAAAATTCTTTGCCGAGAAGCCGGGGTATTTCGGATCGGCCACGATGTAGCGGGTGAAACCATCGGCCATTTGCGTCCCAGCGGCATTGGATGGTTCGGGTAAATACCAAACGCGCCACTCGTCTTCGCTGCCAACAGGCATGCCGCCAATCAGCTTGCGGCCCCTACTATCTTTGGGGCCTTCATGCCATTGGCGCACCACTTGCTTTTCCTCCGCCGTCAGGCAATCTGCGGGGGATGATGTTCCGCCTTCATTTGCGGGGCAAGTGCGAATTCGGGCATAGTCGATTTTGCAGGAAGAGGGTCGAGCTATAAGTCCGTCAACCTTGCCGTCCAGACCATCGCACTGACCATTCAGAGACTCAATCAGGAATGGCAGCTTACGCGCAAAATCAGGTCCGAGAATTGGTGCTTGTCCATCACGGTTGGTTCTCAGCTTCCAAGCGCCAAAAGCACTCCCGACCTGCGTGAAGTCAGCCGGAGGGCAGCCGATGATGATGCCATTGAAGAGCGTCGGATAGCGTTGCGCAGCAACCAATCCGACACGACCACCATTGGAGCACCCCACCAGATATCGGTAGCGAGGAGCCTGCCCATAATAGGTTGTTGCGATGGTAATTCCCGCTGCGTAGGCTAGCGGAATCCAGCGGTGGGCGTATAGCTCCAGCGCCTCACGGTTGCCGAGCGCCCAACTGGCATCATTGGCCGACGCTCTCTGATGCCCGCTATCAGTATGGATAGCGGCATAGCCGCGCCGCGTGGCTTCCGCGATACCATTGGCGAAGCCTGGCACATCGGGGTTTATGATGCCGCAATAGCCGCCACATCCGGCCTGATAGAATTTGCCGTTCCAGCCGGAAAGCGGCAGCCGCATCTCGAAGCCGATGCTGGGTTTGATCGTGCCTTTGACGCGACAATAGGCGGGCATATCGCCTTTGGATTCGACCGTTTTTGCTTCGATCGATTCGAAAGTTGCAGCGTCGAGGCGACCGGCAAGCGATTGGCAGGCATTAGCATGCACAGCCGTCTCCGGGGCTGAACCTGTTGCCATCGCAACTGCGGCAAAAAGTACCAGCATCGCTAACTCTTTCCTCTTAAGGAACGGAGCCGGACATTACCATCCGGCTCCGCCTTTATGATCAGAACTTCACACTTGCTTGCAATGCAATGTTACGTGGCCGGTCGAAGATGCCGGTATTTGCAACCCCGGTGTTTCCGGTCAGTGTCGTTGCCAGCGGCAGCGCACCCGAGGTGAGGATGATGCGCTTGTTGGTCAGGTTGCGGCCGACAAGCGCGATCTGCCAGCCATCGTCGATCGTTCCCAAAGACAGACGAGCACCGATCTTGGTATAGCCCTTCTGGAAGGTCGAACTGTCAAGGACATTGGCGCTGGTCTGGTAGCGGCTTGAGAAATCAGCGTTGACGTTAAGCGCGATTTGCAGATTGTCGCCCATCGGATAGTCGAAATCCGCTGCCAAATTGCCGGTCCATTTGGGAGCCAGGGTAGCCCTTGTGCCCGAATAGTCACAGAAATTGCCGGGCTGGACATTGGGTGCCTGGCCGAACGGACATTGCCCACGCAGATAGTCGGTATATTTGAAGTCCAGATATCCGACAGAGCCACTGAGCAGGACATGGTCGCCAAGCGCGACCCGGCCTTCAGCCTCAACGCCGCTCACCTTCGCCGCTGATGCATTGTCCACGTTGAAACCGATGCCGCCATCAAAGGTCGACGTCTGAAGATCCTTATATTTTGTGTTGTAATAGTTGATGGCAAAACTGAGGTTGCGGCTCTTATATTTCAGGCCAACTTCGTAATTGTCCGCCTTTTCCGGCCGGAACTGGAAAGCGCCGGGAAAGCCGGGAGTGGTGGGCAACGAGTTGGAGCGGATATCGAACCCGCCTGCCTTCGCGCCCTTGGCATAAGATGCGTAGGCCATCAGCTCGGGGGTGAGGTCATACTGGATGTTCGCCATCGGCGTCGTCACGTTTTCGGTAAACTCGCCGCTGATCGAATGCTCAACCACACGCACTGCACCCCACACCGCCCTGACAATGTTGATTGGGGTCAAATTGGTAGGCCCCGCCAAGATAGCGAGATCGCGCTTGCCCGATTTGTTTTCGTGATTGTAGCGCACGCCCGCGGTGACCCGCAATTGCTCGGTCAAGGCATAGGTACCCTGTACGAAGCCCGACCAGAGATCCGACGTTTGCCGGAACTGGCGTTCACTGCGAGAATCACCCAAGGGCCGAAATCCGGCGAATGGACCGGCCAGTGTTTTGAAAAAGTCTCCAAAGACAACGGTATCGCGCGCTGCCAATTTGGATGTCTGGTAATATATGCCCGCCAGATAGGTGAATGGCCTGTCGCTGGGCGAGGTCAGGCGAATTTCCTGCGACAGCTGGTCATAGGTCTCGCCCTGATTGGTGCCGTCGAGAATCTTCAAGGCCGTGTAGTCGACATCGAGTATTTCGCGTGATTTGTAATGTGCGTAACCGGAGATCAGGTTGACGGTGTGTGCGCCGGCCTCAATCGCAACGTCGAGCGTGGAATTGAATATCTTGGTCCGGCTGTCAAAGCCGCCGTTTTGCGAGCGGCCATCCAAGACGGTATCAACCGTCGTGAAGAAGGGCGAAGCGCTGTAGGTTCCGCGCGGCAACAGGTTTTCGCGCGCCTGGCCCAGAACATCGAAATCGGCATGCTCGACCTTCAGCGACGCAGTCACGGGGCCATCGTTGCCGAGGCTGAACGTTCCACGGAAGAATTTGGTATCGACCTTCGGTTCGTTGCGATTGAGCGTTGTATTGAAGATATAGCCACCCTGCTTGCGGTAATAGCCGACCAGCCGCACCCCAGCCATATCGCCGAGTGGCGCATTGACCACACCGGTCAATTGGGTTTCCTTGTGGTTGAATTCGTAAGAACCGGTGAGTGATCCTCCGAAATCATCGGTTGGCTTGTTGTTGATGATGCTGATCGCGGCCATAATAGATGCCGTCGACGAACATCGCCGCCGATTGCTCGAAGCCCTTGTTGTCGCCCGATGAAATGCCGCGAACAACGATCCGGTTGGCAATGCCGGTCTGCGTGATGCGCAGGTTTGGCACGCTGGCAGAAAGCTGTTCAAGATTTGCAGTACCCTTTTCGGCAATCGCCTCCCCCGCGACGGCAGAGATGGAAATCGGAACGCGCGAAAGGCCTTCCTCGCGCTTCTGGGCGGTAACGACAATCTCTTCCAGGCCACCCTCTTCCTCTGTCGCAGCATCCTGCGCCCAGGCCGCTGTTGGGGCAACCAACATCGTTGTGGCCATCATTCCAAGAACCGATTTTTTCATATCATCCTCCCATAAAATGCGATGCGTATCCAATCTTGAAACCGCCTCTCCTGTTCCAAAATCACATCTGGCAAAGTATGACTATACAAGTGGGTATCTTTATGCAAGCTATGGTTGAAACGAAAGGCCCTGACTCGCAATGCGCTTGCCTAGACAGCTATCAAATAATCTTGTCCTTCCAGCAATCGGGGCGCCAATGTTCCTGATTTCAGGTCCGGAGATGGTGATTGCACAGGCCAAGGCAGGCATCATCGGCAGCTTCCCCACGCCCAATGCGCGGACACCTGAGATACTCGATGACTGGATGCGGCAGATAAGCGAGGCGTTGGCAGGTGACCCTGCGGCCGCCAATTGGGCGGCCAATCTGGTGGTGCATCCCTCCAATGATCGCCTGCCCGCTGATCTGGAGTGCGTGCTGCGGCATAAACCACCGCTTGTCATCACCGCGCTGGGCTCGCCGGGCCGGATTGTGGACGCGATCCATAGCTATGACGGGCTCGTATTTGCCGATGTCAATTCGGTCGGCTTTGCGCGCAAGGCTGCCGCTTCGGGGGTTGATGGTCTGGTGCTTGTGGCTTCGGGTGCTGGAGGCCATACCGGCCAGACCGCCGGCTTCGCCTTTGTCGAGGAGGTGCGCCAGTTCTGGGATGGTCCGATCGTGCTGGGCGGCGCTATTTCCACCGGACAGGCTGTGCGCGCGGCGGAAGTGCTGGGGGCTGACCTCGCCTATGTCGGCACCGCGCTGATTGCATGCGCGGAAAGCATGGCGGACCCTGCCTATAAGGATATGGTTGTTGGTGCCGGGGCGGAGGATATCGTGCCGTCCAAGGGCATCACCGGGGTGACCGCCAATTGGCTGCGCGCCAGCCTGATCGCAGCAGGTCATGATCCTTCGCAAATGGATGAGGGCAAGAAGCCCGATTTTGCCAACGCGCAGGATGACGCCAAGGCGTGGAAAAATGTCTGGTCGGCCGGGCAGGGTGTAGGCGCGGTTCGCGCCATCGAACCGGTCGCGCAAATTGTTGCGCGGTTGAAATCGGAATATGATGCGGCATGCAATCTGCCGCGCTTTGATGTGAAGGAGTAAAGCCATGACAATCGAACTCGTCGGCAAAGTCCGGTCAACGCTAAAGTCTACCGACCATCCCTATATGCAGGGGGCGTGGAAGCCGACCTTCAACGAATGGAATGCCATTTTCGCCAATGGTGACGCGGAAGTGATCGGCACCATCCCCGACGACATAGACGGCGTTTATGTGCGCACCGGCGAAGTTCCAGTGCATGAGCCGATCGGCCGCTATCATCCCTTCGACGGCGATGGCTTTATCCATAGCATCAGCTTCAAGGGCGGCAGGGCAAGCTATCGCAGCCGCTTTGTCCGTACCAAGGGATTTCAGGCCGAACAGGAAGCGGGCAAGGCATTGTGGGCGGGGCTGATGGAGCCGCCGCACAAGTCAACACGCCCGGGTTGGGGTGCGCAGGAATGGCTGAAGGATAGCAGTTCCACTGATGTTGTTGTCCATGCAGGCAAGATCCTTTCGACCTTTTACCAGTGCGGCGAAGGCTATCGGCTTGATCCTTTCACGCTCGAACAATTTGGCACCGAAAGCTGGGTACCACTCGACGGAATTTCGGCACACACCAAGGTTGATGAGGCGACCGGCGAATTGCTGTTCTTCAACTATTCGAAGCATGCGCCCTATATGCATTATGGCGTTGTGGGGCCGGATAATAAGCTGAAGCATTATATCCCCGTTCCGCTCGCCGGCCCGCGCCTGCCGCACGATATGGCGTTCACCAAAAACTACGCCATTGTCAACGATATGCCGCTCTACTGGAACCCTGATCTGCTCGAACGCAGGTTGCATGTGGTAGAGTTCCACCCCGACCAAAAGACCCGCTTTGGTATCATTCCGCGCATGGGCCAGCCCGAAGACATTCGCTGGTTCGAGGCCGAGCCGACTTATACGCTTCACTGGCTGAACGCGTGGGAAGAAGGCGACGAGATCATTCTCGACGGCTATTATCAGGAAGAGCCACAGCCCAAATCGCATCCCGATGCACCTGAGGGGCTGGAGCGGATGATGGCCTATCTTTCGCAAGGGTTGATGAAGCCCAAGCTCCACCGCTGGCGCTTCAACCTCAAGACCGGCACGACCAGCGAAGAGCGGCTCGATGACCGCATATTGGAATTCGGCATGTTCAATCAGAAATATGCAGGGCGCAAATATCGCTATGCCTATTCGGCGGTGCCGGAGCCTTACTGGTTCCTGTTCACCGGTTTGATCAAGCATGATCTGGAAACGGGGACGAGCGAGGAAATCAACTTTGGCCCCGGCCGCTATGGCAGCGAAACACCGTTTGCCCCGCGCATCAACGCCAAGGATGAAGATGACGGCTATCTCGTCTCGTTTATTGCCGATGTCGAGAATGACCGCAGCGAATGCGTGTTGATCGACGCAAAGAATTTCAGCGCTGGGCCAGTGTGCCGGATCATCCTGCCCGAACGTTTCTGTTCGGGCACCCATTCGGTCTGGGCCAATGGCGATGATATCGGCATGCCACCCAACAGTGTGCTTGCGGCCTGAGATGATTGTCGCAACGGAGGAGAAAAGGCAGCGTTTTCGCGAACAGGGATGGTGGGGCGAGCAAACACTTGCTGACCTGTTTTGCGCAAATGTGACGGCGCATCCTGAGCGGATCGCGCTGGTGGATGCGCCCAACCGCAAGGATTTTGCCTTCGGTGAACCCAGACGGCTGACCTATGCAGAATTGCAGGCGGAGGTCGAACGCTATGCTGCGGCATTGGTTGCCGCCGGCATCGGCAAAGACGATATCATAATCATCCAGCTACCCAATATCAGCGAGTTTGTAGCGCTCTATTTCGCAGCGGCAATCATTGGCGCCATCGTCAGCCCGGTCGCGGTGCAATATCGCAGCCATGAATTGGCGGCGATGTTTGGTATCGTCGAACCCAAAGCCTTCATCTGCGCGACGCAAATGAAAGGCGCGGATCATATCGGAACCGTCAGGCCGCTTCTGGGTGATAGGATCACCTTGTTCACGGTCGGCCCCGACGCTCCGGTCGACGCAATTAATCTGGACACGGAGCCCGCGCGTCCCGAACAGCTTTTATCGCATTGCGCCGCTACGAAAATCGACGCCGATGATGTTTTCACTATTTGCTGGACTTCGGGGACAACGGGCGTGCCCAAGGGCGTCCCGCGAAGTCATAATCACTGGGTCGGCATCGCACCGGGAACTTATATTGCATCACGGTTGCAGGACGGCGATGTGATGCTCAATCCGTTTCCGCTCATCAATATGGCATCCATCGGTGGCATTACGATGAGCTGGCTGCGCATTGCGGGTACGATGGTGCTGCATCATCCCTTCGATCCGCAAATCTATCTGGCGCAAATCGCGACCGAACGACCCAGCTTTACCATCGCGCCCCCCGCTATACTCAACATGCTTTTGCAGAACGAGGAACTGCTCGCCAAGGTCGATTTGTCGAGCCTGCGCACCATTGGATCGGGCTCTGCACCGCTTGCACCTGCGATGGTCCAGGGGTTTCAGGAACGACTGGATTTGCCTGTCATCAACATCTTCGGATCGAATGAGGGCATGTCGCTGATTACGGCACCCGATGTCGTTCCCGATCCTGTCGAGCGGGCTAGCTATTTTCCCAACGGTCTCGATCTGACGCCCTATTATGGCAATAGCCCCAGGCGAATATTGGAATCGCGCCTCGTTCCTCCGAACGGCGGTGCTGTGATCGAAGATGAAGGCGTTGCCGGCGAATTGCAGATACGCGGCCCAACAGTCTTTGAAGGCTATTGGAAATCGCCCGAGCAGACCGCAGCTGCTTTTACCGATGATGGCTGGTTCAAGACCGGCGATCTGTTCGAGATCGTGCAAGGTGGCCGCTTCCTGAAATTCACGGGTCGGTGCAAGGATCTGATCATTCGCGGCGGCGTCAATATCTCTCCGGAGGAGATTGATCAGGTGCTTGCCGGGCATCCGCAGCTAGCCGAAGCCTGCGTGTTCGCGCTGCCTGATCCGGTGATGGGCGAACGTATCGGTGTCGCTGTGGTGCCGCGCGACGGGGCGGAGGTCTCGCTCGATACCGTGACGACCTATTTACGCGAACAGGATCTGGCTGTGTTCAAACTGCCTGAACGCCTGTTCCATTTTGAAAGCCTGCCGCGCAATGTGACCAACAAGGTGATGCGCAGCGAAGTGCGCGAAATGGCGCTCGCGATGATTGAGAGAGGAGACTGAAATGTCTGCAGAGGTTTTCATCCTGGGTGGTGCCCAGACCGATTTCGCCCGCAACATAGACCGCGAAGGCGGCGACATGTTCGCGCTGTTCCGCGATGTGGCAGAGGCGGCGTTCGCGGCGACGGGTATCGAGCCCAAAGAGGTCGAAACCGCCCATGTTGGCAATTTCGTGGGAGAGCTGTTTGCAGGTCAGGGCCAGCTGGGCGGCTTTTTCGGCCATGTCCATCCCGATATGGCGGGCATCCCGACCTCGCGCCACGAAGCCGCCTGCGCCTCGGGCAGCATCGCCATATTGGCCGCGAGCGCCGAGATTGAAGCGGGTCGCTATGGGCTTGCGCTTGTGCTCGGTATCGAATTGATGCGCAATGTGCCCGGCCAGCGTGCGGCGGAGTATCTAGGCTCAGCCGCATGGGCGGGACGCGAGGCGCAAGAGGCGCGTTACCTCTGGCCCTATATGTTTTCCAATGTCGCGGCGGAGTATGAAGAGCGTTACGGCCTTGATCGCGCGCATCTGCGCGGCATTTCCGAAATTGCCTTCGCCAATGCCAAACGCAACCCCAATTCGCAGACGCGCGGCTGGGCAATCACACCGGATCATTTCGCCGACAATGATGAGGTTAATCCGCCAATTGAGGGTTCACTTCGTAAGGCTGATTGCGGGCAAGTGACTGACGGCGCGGCGGCCATCTTCCTCGCCTCGCGCGAAGTGGCAGAGGTCTATGCCAAGCGGCGCGGCATCGCGCTGGAAAGCCTGCCGCGCATCAAGGGCTGGGGACATTCCACAGCGCCGCTTCTCTACTCCACCAAAGTCAGCGGCAGCCGGGGCGAGCCTTTTGTCTTCCCCACGGTGCGCAAGGCGATGATGGACGCACTGGGCCGGGCCGCCATGCCCGATATCTACGCCTGTGATGGCGTTGAAGTGCATGATTGTTTTTCGATCACCGAATATATGGCGATTGATCATTTCGGCATCACCCCGCCGGGCGAAAGCTGGCGCGCGGTGGAGGATGGCACGATTGCGCTGGGCGGGCGGCTGCCAGTCAACCCGTCTGGCGGGCTGATCGGGCTGGGGCATCCGGTAGGCGCGACGGGCGTGCGCATGATGCTTGATGCTACCAAGCAAGTGACGGGCAAGGCCGGTGACTATCAGGTCGAAGGCGCCCGGAATTTTGCAACCTTCAATGTGGGCGGCAGCGCGACCACTTCGGTCAGCTTCGTGGTGGGCGTCTGAATGCATGGCTGATATTTTTCTGTACGATGCAGTCCGCACGCCGCGCGGCAAGGCCAAGCCGGACGGAGGATTGGGCGCGCTGACGCCGCATGAGCTGGTCAAACAACAGATCGACGCATTGCAGCTGCGCGTCGACGCTGCGGCAAATGCTCCTGAAGCGCTGCTGCTCGGCTGCATCGGTCAGGTCGGGGACCAGGGCGGACACATCGCGCTGGTATCGAAGCTGCATGCCGGCCTGCCCGATGCATGCGCGGCGCAGAGCATCAACAATTATTGCGCATCGGGCCTGACCGCCATTGGGCAGGCTGCGGCGATGGTCGGGTCAGGACAGGCCCAGTCCGTGTTTGCGGGCGGTGTTGAATGTATGAGCCGCGTCCCCTTCATGGGGGACAAGGCAAGCTATTACAGCGATGAGACTTTCCCGACACGCACGCGCTATATCCCGGTTGTGCTGGCAGCGGACAGGCTCGCCGCCACAGAAGGCTTTAGTCGATCAGAACTGGACTCAGTCGCACTCGCCTCTCAGCAAAAGGCGGCGGCGGCAGAAACCAACCCCAGCCTTACCCGATCGCGCATTCCAACCGGGCGATTGGATGCAGAGGAGTGCATCCGCCCAAAGACCGACGCCGCTTCACTAGCGTCTATGTCTCCGGCATTCGGCGCGTTGCAGGGCCAATATGCCGGTGCCTTGGGCGGCGAGACATTTGCGCCGTTGCACACGCTGAGCCATGCGCCGCCCGTCTGCGATGGGGCAGCCATCGCGCTGGTGGGGGGAGCCGGGCTTGGGACTCCGCGCGCGCGTATCCTGTCCTTTGCCGAAAGTGGCGGCGATCCCGTGGCTTCGCTGACGGCCGGCTTTGCCGCAATGGACAAAGCTTTGGCGCATGCAGGTCTGACGCTGGCTGACATGGACAGGATCGAGTTCATGGAGAGTTTCGCAGTCACCATCGCCCGATTTTTGCGCGACCGCGATGTCGATCAGGCGCGCGTGAACGTCTCCGGCGGACATATCGCCAAAGGGCATCCGATGGGCGCGAGTGGTGCGATCCTGACCTCAACATTGCTCGACTGTCTGGATGAAGCGGATGGTACTCTGGGCCTTGTCGTGGTCAGCGGAGCCTCTGGCGTTGGCGCAGCGATGGTCGTCGAACGACTGAACTGAGAAAAGAGAATGACCGAAACATTTGAAGACCTGAACGCCCGTCACGCCCCAACCCTTGAAGCGGCGATTGAAGCCGTCAACAGCCGAAAAAGCTGGAGCCCGTTTCGCGATTCCCCCAGCGCCAAATTCCATGCGCCGGGAGCACCGGAAACGGGCAAGGCGGCGTTTGAAGCACAGCTAGGGCAATCGTTTGATCTCGATCAGCCCGGCATCACCGGGCGCAGCGGCGCCGAGATTTCCCCATTCACCCGGCAGCCGCTTGGCATCGACTATCCTGTCAGCGATCCCGCCGCGCTGATTGCCTCCGCGCAAAAGGCGATGGCGGGATGGCGCAAGGTCAACCCCGAGGCAAGGATAGCTCTATGTCTGGAAATGGCAACTCGGCTCTATGCCCGCAATTTCGAAATGGCGCACGGCGTGATGCATGTCGCTGGGCAAAGCTACACGCAGGCGTTCAGCGGCAGCGGCCCCAATGCGCTGGATCGCGGGATCGAAGCGCTGGCCTATGCTGCAAAAGCGATGCGGGATGTGTTGCCTGAAGTGCGCTGGGACCGGACGTTTGGTAAGGAGGATGTCTCGCTCGACAAGACCTACACACTGGTCCCACGCGGGATCGGCCTTGTCATCTGCTGCGCGTCCTTCCCTACCTGGAACGCCTATCCGGCGATGTTTGCGAGCCTGGCAACCGGCAATCCCGTGATCGTCAAGCCGCACCCCATCGCCATTCTGCCGATGGCCATTGCGATGCAGGAATGCCGGAAAACCCTCGCGGATTTTGGCTGCGATCCCAATCTGGTCACGCTCGCCGTCGACACGCTTGAGGCGCCAATTGCCCAGCGTTTCATTGATGATCCGGCCGTGCAGATCATCGATTTCACCGGCAGCCCGCGCTATGGCGGTCATCTCGAACGCACCGTCACCGGAAAGCTGCTGTTTACCGAAACCGCCGGACTTAATTCGGTAGTGCTCGAGAGCTGTGACTCGCTGGCGGCCACTGCAACGGCGATTGCGCGCGCCACCTGCCTGTTCTCGGCGCAAATGTGCACCAGCCCGCAGAATGTTTATGTGCCCAAAGACGGGATCAGGACGGCGGATGGTCACGCCACATTTGAGCAAGTCGCCTTGGCATTGGTCGCGGCCATTGATGTGATTGCGAACAATCCACCGGTGGCAGCGGGCATCATGGGTGCGGTGCAGGCGGAGCCAAGCTGTGCGCTTGTCCACGCTCTGGCCGATCGAGCCGCGCAAAGCCCCGGCGCGCGAATTTTGCGCCAACCGGTCGGCTATGCGCATCCCGACTATCCCGATGCACGAACGATGACTCCGCTGGTGGTCGCCCTTCCGGCCGATAATGCCGCGCTTTATGCCGAGGAGCATTTTGGCCCAGTGCTGTTCGTAATCGCTGCAGAAAGCGGCGATGCAGCGGTGGAGGAAGCCACTCGCCTTGCGCGCGAACATGGCGCGATTTCTTCCTATCTTTACTCTACAGAAGAGGCTTTTATCGATCATGCGCTCGATGCTTATGCAGAAAGCGGAATGAACCTCTCGATCAATCTCCACGGCGCGATGTGGGCAAATTTCGCAGCGGCCTATAGCGATTATCATGTGACCGGTCTGAACCCCGCGGGAAATGCATGCTTGGCCGATCTGGCCTTTGTCGCGGGCCGATTCCGCATCGTTCAGCATCGTCGCCCGGCCGTTCAGGAGGCGTTGTCCCATGTCGCATAAACCCGAAAACTTTGTCGGCACCTGGAAGCTTGTGGACTGGCGGATCGAATATTCGGACGGAAGTGTGACGCGCCCTTTCGGCGAAGGTGCGCATGGCTATATCATCTATTCAGCCGACGGAACGATGACAGCGAGCATCGCAAAGGCCACCCGCCCACCCTTCGGCATCGCCAACGCCCGCAATGCCAACGCGGCCCAGAAGATCGAGGCGTTCGACAGCTATTTCCACTATGCCGGACCATGGCGAATTGAGGATGATGAGGTGGTGCACAGCGTTACGATGTCGCTCAACCCCGACATGACCGGAACCGAACAACGGCGGCTTGCCGTGTTTGACGATGCTGACGGATTGACCTTGTCCGCGAAGGAAGCGCTGAAAGATGGCGCTTGTCGTCACCATATTCTGCAATGGGAGGTCTCGAGGAACAGTATAGGTTGCACGAAAGAGTGATGCTTGGAAAACCTTTCGCTTAGCGTTGTTGACTGAGCGACGAGCTTAGGGGCGGCTTCTCACCTCACCCCCGAACCCAATCGAACCAGCGTTTTGCAAGACGCTGGAGTCTTTCGGGTTGCCGCGCCAGACCATATCGGCCCGCCGCCATTTTGTTGGCTTCGCTCCATGTTGGATAGCTGTGGATTGCCTGCATCACATGGCGCAGGCGCAGCCCTTGGCGCATGGCGAGCACCCATTCGGCGATCATTTCGCCTGCGTGCGGCGCGACAATAGTGACGCCGAGCAGTTTGTCATTACCAGATTGGGTCAAGATTTTTACAAAGCCCTCTGTTTCACCATCGGCAATTGCGCGGTCGAAATCGTCGAGGTTATAGCGGGTGACCTCAAAGCTGACACTTTGCGCACGCGCGGAGTCTTCACTCAGCCCAACACTGGCGACTTCGGGATCGGTGTAGGTGACGCGCGGCAGGAAACGATAGTCCGCGCGGTAACGCCTAAAGGGTCGGGCCAGCGCGTTGACGCTGGCATACCATGCCTCGTGAGCCGCGCCGTGGGTCAGTTGCTGGTTGCCCGCAACATCACCCGCGACAAATATGTGCGGTAGCCGGGTGCGCAGATAGGCGTCAACGGCGACCTTACCATTGTCGACCAGCCCCAATTCCTCCAGTCCGAACCCGGATATGCGCGCGCGGCGGCCGACGGCGATGATGATATCGTCAAAATCGATCCGCACTTCGCCATCACTGCCCTCCGCGATCAACGCCGTACCCTCGAAACGCACCGCCTTGTGGCCGGTCAGCACGCGCACGCCATCCGCGGTCAAAGCTGCGGTCAGAACCGATGCCGCGTCGGCTTCTTCCTTCAGCAAAAGACGATCAGCCATTTCGACCAGCGTCACCTGACTGCCGAGACGCTGAATCGCCTGTGCGAGTTCACAGCCAATTGGTCCACCGCCCAATATCACCAGTTTTTCGGGCGCCTTCGCACGCGACGCCATGGCGTCCCATAGGGTTTCGCTGGTCAGAAAACCGCTCGCTTCAATGCCGGGGATTGCCGGGATCACGGGTTCCGCTCCAGTGGCGATGATGAAGGCTTTTGACGTCAACCGCGTGGATGTTCCGTCGGCTCGTTCGATTTCCACCGTCCAAGGATCAACAAAACGGGCATAGCCCTGCGCGCATTCGACCCCTAACGCAGTATAGCGTTCAATGCTGTCATGTGGTTCTATGGTGGCAATGACGTCGCGCAGCCGGCGCATGACTTGCGGGAAATCGACTGCAATCTCTCCAGCATCGACGCCAAAGCGTACGCCATCACGCACGGCATGGGCGACCTTGGCGCTTTTGAGCAAAGCCTTGGACGGCACGCAGCCGGTGTTGAGACAATCGCCGCCCATCTGATGCGCCTCGACCAAAGTCACTTTGGCGCGCACCATTGCGGCAATATAGGCAGAGACCAGCCCCGCTGCACCGCCGCCAATCACGACCAGATTGCGATCAAACCGGCTCGACTTTTTCCAATTATCGGGCATTATATTTCTTTGCGGCAGCCACCAATCCGCGCGCGATCCACGGGAAGCAGCCAAGGAGCACAAACGAGCCAATCAGCGTCGGCGACAGCAAGCCTGCGGTGGATTCTATCCTGCTGATCTGCGTGCCGGCGTTCACGAACACCACCGTCGCAGGCAACATCCCAAGCTGACTGACCCAATAATAGGTCGGCACCCTGATCCGCGTCAGCCCCATCAGCAGGTTGACGATGAAGAAAGGGAAGAGCGGGATCAGCCGCAGCGTGAACAGGTAAAAGGCGCCGTCGCGGGCAAAGCCTTCGTCAATCGCCTTCAACCGGTCGCCAAATTTGGAGGACACCCAGTCGCGCAAGAGGAAGCGCGCTGAGAGAAAGGCCAGTGTCGCACCAATTGATGAAGCGAAGGAGACGACAATCGTCCCCGTCACCACCCCGAATAACGCGCCCGCAACCAACGACAATATCGCCGCTCCCGGAAGCGACAAGGCGGTCACCGCGATGTAGATCAGGAAAAAGCCGCCAATGACAAGCGCCGGATGGCTTTGATAATAGCCGTCGATCCGGCTTTGGCTCGCCTTGAAGGCATCTAGGCTCAACCATTGGCCGAGGTCGAACCAGAAAAAGGCCGCAATGCCTGCGATCAGCAATGCCAAAAGGGCAAGGCGCTTTGTCATGCCGAAGCCGCGTCAGGCCGATAGAGGATCAGAACGGCACATCGTCGTCAAGATCATCACCGCCGAAATCGCCGCCGCCAAAGCCCGACGATCCGCCCTGCCATCCGCCCCCGGATTGGCCGCCGCCACCGCCGCCAGCGGGCGCTTCACCGGAACCACCGCTCCAGCCGCCGCCCTGACCACCGCCGCCGCCTTTGGCACCATCGAGCATCACCAGCTTGCCATCGAAACCGGCGACCGAAATTTCGGTTGTGTAGCGATCATTGCCTGACTGGTCCTGCCATTTGCGGGTGCGCAGCTGGCCTTCAATATAGACTTTGCTGCCCTTGCGCAGGAAGCGTTCAGCGACGCCGACCAAACCATCCGATTGCAGCACCACCTGATGCCATTCGGTGCGTTCTTTCTTTTCGCCGGTGGTACGGTCTTTCCAGTCTTCCGACGTGGCGATACGCAAATTGCAGATCCGGCCACCATTTTGGAAGCTTTTGACTTCGGGGTCTGCGCCGAGATTGCCGACCAAAATTACCTTATTGACGCTGCCCGCCATGCTGTTCCTCGCCTAATTGAATTACCGTTGCTGTTGTCCGCTATAGGCCGAAGGAGCGGGCTGTCCAATAGGTTATGCCAGCCGCAATATAGGCAAGACCAAACAGATATCCGACCATGAATCCCGGCCATTTCCAGCCGCCGGTTTCGCGCCGCGTGACGGCAATGGTCGAGATGCATTGTGGCGCGAATACGAACCAGGCGAGAAATGCCAGCGCGGTCGCCAGCGACCATTTGCCCGCGAGCTGCATCCCCAGCCCCTGGGCTTGCGCCTCTTCATCGCCGTCGATGGCATAGGCCGTCGCCAGTGCCGAAACCGCAACCTCGCGCGCCGCCATTGCCGGGATCAGTGCGATCGCAATGTCGTGGTTGAAACCGATAGGGCGGACCACGACTTCGATACCGTCGGCGATTCGTCCGGCTATCGAATATTCAACCTGCCCCACGCCGCTATCGGCAGGCGCTTTGGGAAAACTGAGCAATGCCCAGAGGATGACCGTCGAGGCAAAAATGATCGTCCCTGCGCGTTGCAGAAACACCACCGTGCGTTGCCACAGCCCCAAGGCAATGTCGTGCGCACGCGGCATCTGGTATCGTGGCATTTCGATCAGGAAGCTGCTGCCCCGGCTATGCGTCACAAACCGCTGGATCACCGCCGCCGCCAGCATCGCACCAATGATTCCGGCAATATAGAGGCAGAAGAGAACGAGCCCCTGCAAGCCGATTCCGGGACCAACGCTTTGCGCCGGGATGAAGGCACCGATGATCAGGGTATAGACCGGCAGCCGCGCCGAGCAGGTCATCAGCGGCGCGATCAAGATCGTCGCCAGCCGTTCCTTTGCATCCATGATCGTTCGCGTTGCCATGATGCCGGGCACCGCGCAGGCGAAGGACGAGAGCAGCGGAATGAAACTGTGTCCTGACAGGCCCACCGCAGCCATCATCCGGTCCATCACAAAGGCGGCGCGAGTCATATAGCCAGTTGATTCGAGCAATAGGATAAACAAAAACAGGATCAGAATCTGCGGCAGGAAAACCAGCACCGCGCCTACCCCCGCGATGATGCCATCGGCAATCAGCGAACGGAGCAGCCCGTCGGGCAG
>Ga0209812_10001246_pt1 | contig 18483 bp, 13 predicted proteins | sample JI71714BDNA_FD_187502 | JGI IMG/M metagenome (GOLD analysis project Ga0209812, IMG submission 187502) | Wastewater effluent complex algal communities from Wisconsin, to seasonally profile nutrient transformation and Carbon sequestration -... | ecosystem: Engineered > WWTP > Effluent > Algae...
AGATACCGACCTTCCTGACCGATCCGGCGCTGGGTTCGATCCATGACTTCATCCTCACCGTGCCGGCCGGGCGCGATGCCAGCGCGCTGCTGGAACGCGCCGCGCTGATTGAAGGCGCGCTGGCCGAGGTGTTGAATGGCACGGCCGAGGACGATCCGTTCAACCGCCTGATCCCCGCCGCAGGCCTGTTGCCCGCCGAGGCGAACTGGCTGCGTGCGATTTACCGCTATCTGCGCCAGACCGGTGTCAGCTACACGATCTACACCGTGGTCGATGCGCTGGTCGCTGCGCCGCAGGTCACGCGGGCGATGATCGGCCTGTTTGCCGCACGCCACGATCCGGCGTTTGCGGGCGACCGCGAGGACGCCATCGCCGCCGCGCTGTCCGCCTTCACTCGCGGGCTGGCGAAGGTCACGGCGATCAATGACGACCGCTTGCTCAGGCTCTACCGCGCCGTGATCGACGCGGTGCTGCGCACCAACGCCTTTGCTCCGGCGGCGGCGGAGGCGCTGGCGTTCAAGATCGATTCGAGCCTCGTGCCGAACCTGCCCAAGCCGGTGCCGTGGCGCGAGATTTTCGTCTATTCCCGCCGCGTCGAGGGCATCCACCTGCGCTCCGGCGCGGTGGCACGCGGAGGCCTGAGGTGGTCCGACCGGCGCGACGACTTCCGCACCGAGATCCTCGGCCTGATGAAGGCCCAGCGGGTCAAGAACGCGGTGATCGTGCCGACCGGCGCGAAGGGCGGGTTCTACCCCAAACAGCTCCCTTCTCCCGCCATCGACCGCGAAGGCTGGGCAGCAGAGGGCCGCGCCTCTTATGAAATCTTCATCCGCACGCTGCTGTCGGTCACCGACAACATCGTGGGCGGCAAGGTGCAGCACCCGCAGGCCGTGCAGGTGCTCGACGGGGAAGACCCCTATTTCGTGGTCGCCGCTGACAAGGGCACCGCGACGTTCTCGGACATTGCCAACGGCATCGCGCAAAGCCGTGATTTCTGGCTGGATGATGCCTTCGCCAGCGGCGGTTCGAACGGCTACGACCACAAGGCGATGGGCATCACCGCACGCGGCGCGTGGGTTTCGGTCCAGCGCCACTTCCGCGAGATGGGGATCGACGTTCAGACGGACAGCATCACGGTTGCGGGCTGCGGCGACATGTCGGGCGACGTGTTCGGCAACGGGATGCTGCTGTCCAAGGCGCTGAAGCTGGTCGCCGCCTTCGATCACCGCCACATCTTCATCGACCCCTCGCCCGAACCGATGAGCAGCTGGAAGGAGCGTGCCCGGATGTTCGCTCTGCCGCGGTCAAGCTGGGAGGATTACGATGGGTCGCTGATCTCCAAGGGCGGGGGCGTGTTCCCGCGCTCGGCCAAGGTGATCAAGCTGTCGAAGCAGGCACGCGAAGTGCTGGGGATCGACGCGAAGGAGATCGAGCCCGAAGCGCTCATCACCGCGATCCTGAAGGCGCCGGTCGATCTGATGTGGTTCGGCGGGATCGGCACCTATGTGAAGGCGCCGACCGAGAACAATATCCAGGTTGGTGACCCTGCCAATGACGGCCTGCGGGTCGATGCGGGCGACGTGCGCGCGCGGGTGATCGGCGAGGGCGCGAACCTTGGCGTGACGCAGGCGGGGCGCATCGCGTTCTCGCTCGCCGGCGGCCGGATCAACACCGACTTCATCGACAATTCGGCAGGCGTCGATTGCTCCGACAATGAGGTCAACATCAAGATCGCGCTGGCGGCGGCGACCGCTTCGGGCAAGCTGTCGGAGAAAAAGCGCAACGCCCTGCTCGCCAGCATGACCGACGAGGTTGCGGCGATCGTTCTGGAGGACAACCGCTTGCAGGCGCTCGCTCTGTCGGTGTCCGAGAGCGGCGGCGCAGGCGCGACTGCCGCCTATGTCCGCCTGATCGAGCGGCTGGAAGAGGTCAGCGATTTCGACCGCCGCACCGAAGGACTTGCCGACGGCGAGACGCTGAGCCGCCGTGCAGCGGACGGGCATGGGCTGACCCGGCCCGAACTGGCGGTGCTGTTGTCCTCTGCCAAGCTGGCGCTGCAATCGGCAATCGAAGGCAGCGCGCTGCCCGATGATCCGGTGCTGGAACCCGTGCTGCTGGCCCGCTTCCCTTCGGCCATGCGCAAGACCTATGCGGATGAAATTCGCGGCCACCGGCTGCGGCGCGAGATGCTTGCGACCAGCCTGTCGAACCGCATCGTCAACCGGCTCGGCATGGTTCACCCCTTCGAACTCGCCGAGGAAGAAGGCGTCGGCCTCGCCGAAGTTGCGGCGGCCTTCGTCGTGGCCGAGCGCCTGTTCGGGCTTGATCCCCTGTGGCGCGAGCTTGATGTGGCGGACATTCCCGAGGCCGCGCGTCTTGCGCTGTTTGACCGCTTGGCAGCCGCTGTCGGCAATCTCATGTCCGATGTCCTGCGCACCGCGTCGGGCAAGGTGGCGGCGGGCGCGATGATCGGCGAGCTTGCGGGCGGCGTCACTGCGCTGGTGGCGGGCCGCGAGGAACTGCTCACCGATGAACCCCGCGCCCGCTCCAAGGCGCTGCGCGAAAGCTTCGTCGCCCACGGCGCGCCTGAGACGCTGGCGGCCAAGGTCGCCAATCTGTTCGATTTCGACGGCGCTGTCGGCTTGTCCCAAGCCGCGCTCGCCAGCGGGATCGAGGCCAAGCAGCTCACCCACGCCTTCACCGATATCGGCACCCGTCTGGGCCTCGACTGGGCGCAGGGGACCGCTGCGCACATGAGCCCGTCCGATGTGTGGGAGCGCTTGCTGGTGTCCGGCCTTGCGCGCGATTTCCAGCAGATGCGGATCGATTTCCTGCGACGGCAGATCGCGGCCAAGGCCGGAAACGCCGATCCACGCGGAGCGGTGAACCAGTGGGCCGAGCGCAATGCCGGGGCCGTGACGCAGTTCCGCGCCATGATCGCCCGCGCGCAGGCCCGCCCCCCGGTGGGTGCGGCGATGCTCGCCCAGATCGCCAGCCAGGCGCGCAATCTGCTCGAGCGGTAGCACTCTTGCTTATGGCGGGTTGACCCCTTCGGCGTTTGCGGCAAGTCAAATCCCGCATGACGCCGGAGGGGCATAGCAAGCTTATGAGTTCCACAACCCAACACGCAGATGTCGTGATCGTCGGCACCGGCCACGGCGGGGCGCAGGCGGCGATTGCGCTGCGCCAGCACGGCCACGAAGGCTCGATCCTGATGATCGGGCGCGATGATGCGCCGCCTTACGAACGCCCGCCGCTGTCGAAGGAATATCTCGCGGGCGACAAGGGGTTTGAACGGATCATGATCCGGCCCGAGAAGTTCTGGGCGGAAAAGGATATCACCCTGCACCTTGGCGCAGCGGTGACGGCGATTGATCCCCACGCGCACCGCCTGACGCTGAGCGACGGGAGCCATGTCAGCTATCGTAAGCTGATCTGGTCAGGCGGCGGCGATCCGCGCCGCTTGCCGGTGCCGGGCGCGGTGCTTCCCGGCGTGTTCTACGTGCGCGACAAATCCGATGCCGATGCGATGATGCAGGCGCTAGCCGACGGGGCGAAGCGCGCCGTGGTGATCGGCGGCGGCTATATCGGGCTGGAGGCTGCGGCTGTGCTGCGCAAGCTCGGCTGCGAGGTGGTGCTGGTCGAAATGCTCCCCCGCCTGCTGGCGCGGGTCGCGGGCGAGGAATTGTCCGACTTCTATGCCGACGAACACCGCCGTCAGGGCGTTGATGTGCGGCTTTCCACCGGCGTCCATGCCGTGCTGGGCGAGGAAGCGGGCCGTGTGACGGGCGTGCGCCTCGACAATGGCGATGAAGTGCCGTGCGACATGGTGATCGTCGGCATCGGCGTGGTGCCTGCGGTTGCCCCGCTGATTGCGGCGGGCGCGGCTGGGAGCAACGGGGTCGATGTCGATTTTTGCTGTCGCACCACTCTGGATGACGTTTACGCCATCGGTGACTGCGCTGCTCACGCCAATGACTTTGCCGATGGCGCGGTGATCCGGCTGGAATCGGTCCAGAACGCACATGACATGGCGAACACCGTCGCCAAGGCGATCATGGGTGAGAAAGAGACCTATCACGCGCTGCCGTGGTTCTGGTCGAACCAGTATGACCTCAAGCTGCAAACGGCGGGATTGAGCCTCGGCTTTGATGCGACCGTGCTGCGCGGCGATCCCGATACGCGCAAGTTCACCGTGGTCTACATGAAGGGCGGCGTGCCGATTGCCTTCGACTGTGTGGGGACGATGAAGGACTATGTGCAGGCGAGGAAGCTGCTGGAGAGCGGCGCTGGCCGGATCGATCCGGCGCTGCTGGCCGATCCCGAGGTCGCGATCAAAGACCTGATGTAAGCTTCGCCAGCGCCCACGCGGCCGCTTCTGCCACCACCGGATCGGGATCGGCGGTTAACGCGCTCACCGGTGCGGTTAGCGCGCCATTGCCGCTGTTGCCGGCGGCATAAAGGCAGTTTCGCACAAACCTGTCACGCCCGATCCGCTTGATCGGGGAGCCGGAGAACAGCGCCCGGAAGCCCGCATCGTCCAGCGCCAGCAACTCGCCCAGCCGCGGGGCAACCAGCTCGGCGCGGGGCAGGAATTCGCGGATTGCCTGGGCCTCGCTGGCAAACTTGTTCCACGGACACACCGCCAGACAATCATCGCAGCCATAGATGCGGTTGCCGAGGGCTGGACGGAATTCCTCGTCCACCGGCCCCTTGTGCTCGATGGTGAGGTAGGAAATGCAGCGCCGCGCATCCAATTGGTAGGGCGCGGGGAAGGCGTCGGTGGGGCAGGCGTCCATGCAGGCACGGCAGCTTCCGCATTGGTCGCGGTGGGGCTCTGCGGGGGCGAGTTCCAGTGTCGTGTAGATCGCGCCCAGAAACAGCCAGCTGCCGTGGGTCGGGCTGACAAGGTTGGTGTGCTTGCCCTGCCAGCCGATCCCCGCCGCCTCGCCCAGCGGTTTCTCCATCACCGGAGCTGTATCGACAAAGACTTTGACCTCCGCGTCCGGGACCTCGGCCACCAGCCAGCGGGCGAGCGCTTTCAGGCGCTTTTTCACCACATCGTGATAATCCTTGCCTTGCGCGTAAACCGAGATGCGGGCGTGAGTGTCTGACCCTTCGAGCGCCAGCGGATCATGGGCAGGCGCGTAACTCATGCCCAATGCGATCACGCTTCGTGCCTGCGGCCATAGCCCTTGGGGCGAGCGGCGGTGATCCAGCCGCGCCGCCATCCAATCCATGCTGCCATGGTTGCCCTCGCCCAGCCACGCCTCTAACCGGGCCGAGCGCAGCGGGTTTTCGTCTGCGCCGGTAAACCCGCAAACGGCAAAGCCCAAAGCCGCCGCCTGCTCCGCAATCCGGCCTTCGATGCCATCTCTTGCGGGCGAATTAACCATATTCGGAGAGGCTCCCGTTTAATCCTGCCCGCTAACCGCGTAGGCTATGGACATGGCCGTAAGCAATCACCCATCCTTGGGCAATCACGAGGCAGGCTTCACCGCCGTTCCCGCTGACGCCCGCCCTCTGGCCATCGAAGCGCGCGGGCTGGTCAAAAGTTTTGACGGGACGCGGGCGGTCGACGGGGTCGACATCTCGGTCCCCGAAGGCGCGATCTACGGCATTCTCGGCCCGAATGGCGCGGGGAAAACCACGACCTTGCGAATGCTGCTCGGCATCATTGACCCTGATGAAGGCGTGCGCCGCGTGTTCGGGCATGACCGCCCGCATGATATCGGCCGGTTGATCGGCTACCTGCCCGAAGAGCGCGGGCTTTACCCTGCGATGAAATGCGTCGAGGCGATTGCCTTCATGGGCGCGCTCCGTGGCCTTTCGCTGAAGGAAGGGCGCAAGCGGGCGGTCGACCTGCTCGAACGTCACGGCCTCGGCTATGCCGCCGACCGCCAGATCCGCCAGCTTTCGAAAGGCATGGCCCAGACCGTCCAGCTGCTCGGCACGCTGGTGCATCAGCCCCGGCTGGTGGTGCTGGACGAGCCGTTTTCCGGCCTTGATGCAATCAATCAGGGCAAGCTGGAAATGATGATCCGCGCGCTGGCTGAAGATGGCGTGACGGTGATCTTCTCGACCCATGTGATCCACCATGCCGAACGGCTGTGCGAAGGTGTCGCCATCATCGCAGGCGGCAAGGTGCCTTATGCGGGAAGCGTCGAAGCGGCGCGTGACCGGATTCCGGCGCAGGTGCGGCTGGAGACGCGGGCGCGCGAAGGCGCATGGCTTGCCGCGCTGCCCAACGAGGCCAAGCGCAATGGCGATTTTTTCCAGTTTGCCTTGCCCGAAAGCGGGATCGAACCCTTGCTGCGGCAACTGATCGAAGGCGAGGCGGGGATTCTCTCGCTCTCGATCGAGCGGGCTGGCCTGCACGATGCCTTCGTCGCCATCGCGGGTGAGGCTGCAGCGCGTCAGCTTGAAACCGATTCAGCGGGAGGCCGCGCATGACCGATACCGAAATGCTCCGCCCGCGCCTCACCACGCTGGAAGCCGCCTGGGTTATCGCCCGGCGCGATTTCGTGGCGGTGCTGTTCAGCCGCGCTTTCCTGTTCTTCCTGCTCGGCCCGCTGTTCCCGGTGCTGATCGGGGGGTTGGCGGGCAGCATCGGCGGACAGGTGCAGCGCAATGCTGTCAGCATCGAGATCGGGCTGGCGCTTTCGCCGGAAGACAACGCCGCCATGATCGCCTCCGCCGATCTGCTCCGCCCGCAACTGGCAGGGCAAGTGCCTGAACTGCAGGTGATCGAGGAAGCGTCGCAGGACAGCAATTTCGATGCCCGTGCGTTTCTCGATCAGCGGCGCGGCAATTACGCGGCGATTCTGACCGGATCGCTGGCTGCTCCGCAACTGGTCGGCACGCAGGGCCAGGTCGATCGCTGGTCCGGGCCGATCGAATTGATCGCGGCCACCGCGAGCAGCGCTTCGCCCTCGCGGTTCCCCACGGCCACCAGCGAAGTGGTCGCCACAAGCGCCGCATCCGAACGGACCAACCGCGTGCGCACCGCTCAGGCAGCGCAGATGGTGCTGTTCCTGCTGACGATGTTGCTGGGCGGCATGGTGCTGTCCAACCTCGCCGAGGAAAAGGGCAACAAGATCATCGAGATTCTCGCGGCAGCCTTGCCGATGGATGCGGTGTTCCTGGGCAAGCTGTTCGCGATGCTTGGTGTGTCCTTCGTCGGGATCGCGGTGTGGGGCACGGTCGGCTGGGCGTTTTGGGCGATTGCCGAAGATGCTATCGTCACTGTCACCCAGACCAATTTCCGCGACCTGCCCGGCCCGGCGGTCGGCTGGCCGATGTTCCTGACGCTCGGCATCGTCTATTTCACGATGGCCTATCTGCTGCTCGGTTCGCTGTTCCTGACGATCGGCGCGATGGCGGCATCGGTGCGCGAAGTGCAGACCATGTCGATGCCGGTGACGATGCTGCAACTGATGGTGTTCTTCCTGTCGGCGGCCAATATCGGCCAGACTGGCACCCCGCTGGAACTGGCGTCGGTGGCGTTTCCGCTGTCGTCGCCCTTCGCGATGCTGGCCCGCGCCGCTCTGGAGGAAACGCTGTGGACTCACGCGCTGGCGCTGCTGTGGCAGGGCGTTGCGGTGATCCTGCTGGTGAAGGGGGGATCGCTGTTGTTCCGCAAGCGGGTGATGAAATCGGGCGGTGCCGGGCGGGCCAAGAAAAGCTGGTTTGCCCGCCGCAAGCCTGCCCCGCTTGAGCCTGCGGAATAGGTCTCCAATCGCAACCCACTATTGACAAGCCTGTCAGTTAAGGCAGATTGCGACTCGGACGGAGCGGCCCCCTATCTGATAAAACCCAGAGGCTGCCCGACGGGAGAGAGACATGGCCACCATCGCCCCCAATGCGCCGCAGGGCATTCAACGTCCGCAGGTGCGGCGCGAACCCAGTTCCTATGACGTCCTGAAGGCGCATTTCGCCGCCCATCCCGAAGAGCGCCTGCGCCATTCGCATCCCTGGGATGTCAGCCGTTCGGACATCTATTCCGAAGACCGCTGGCAGCCGGTGTTTGCCGAAATGCGCAAGGAGGGCCAGCTCCACTGGATCCCCGAAAGCCCGTTCGGCCCCTATTGGGCGGTGGTCGGCCACAAGGCGATCCAGCATATCGAGGCGCTGCCTGAAACCTTCTCGTCAAGCTGGGAGCATGGTGGCATCACCATCCTCAACCGGCTGTCGGAAGAGGAGCTGGCGAACAGCAATGTCGAACGCCGCGAGCTGCCGATGTTCATCGCCATGGACCGCCCGCAGCATACCGGCCAGCGCCGCACCGTCGCGCCGAAGTTCACCCCCACCGCCATCACCGAGATGGAAACCGAAATCCGCGCCCGCACCGGGGAATTGCTCGATTCGCTGCCCCGCGGTGAGACCTTCGACTGGGTCGATACCGTTTCGATCGAACTGACCACCGGGATGCTCGCGATCCTGTTCGGCTTCCCATGGGAAGACCGCCGCCTGCTGACGTTCTGGTCGGACTGGGCGGGCGATACCGAACTGGGCGCCGTGCGCTCGCTCGACGAGCTGCGCTGGGGCATCCTTCAGGAAATGGGCGCCTATTTCCAGACGCTCTGGATCGAACGGACGATGGACAAGGAGCCGGGCAGCGATCTCATCTCGATGATGATCCACTCGCCCGCGATGAACCAGATGAGCCCGGAAGAATTCATGGGCAATCTGGTGCTGCTGATCGTGGGCGGGAACGACACCACCCGCAACACCATGAGCGGCATCATCCACGCGCTCGACAAGTATCCCGACCAGCGCAAGGCTTTCGAGGAACACCCCGAACTGATCCCCAACGCGGTGCAGGAATGCCTGCGGATGCAGACGCCGCTGGCTCACATGCGCCGCACCTGCACCGAAGACACCGAGGTGTTCGGCCAGACCATCAAGGCAGGCGACAAGGTGGTGCTGTGGTACATCAGCGCCAACCGCGACGAGGAAGTGTTCGAAAACCCCGACAAGCTCGACATCACCCGCGAAAACGCCCGGCGGCATCTCGCCTTCGGTTACGGCATCCACCGCTGCGTCGGTGCGCGGCTCGCCGAATTGCAGCTGAAGGTGCTGCTGGAGGAAATGCACAAGCGCCGGATGCGGGTGCATGTCGCAGGGGATGTCGAGCGGGTGCGCGCCAACTTCGTCCATGGCTTCCGCAAGCTTGAAGTGGAGATCACGTCGTTCTGAGGCGACGGGGTTCCGGGGGGCGGATCAAAAACTTCCGCCCTGAAACCTCGGGCGCGTTCCGGACGTATTAAGGACACAGCTTCCAAGTCCTGAATGATGGAACACGCCCCCATGCGCTTGCCTCTGATCGATCGCCGCCGTCTGCTCGCCATCGGGGCAGCGCTGCCTTTTGTCGGCGCCTGCTCTGCCGCGCCAGCCGAAGCCAAGTCCTATCCCAAGGGCAAGACCGAAGCTGAATGGCGCAAGGTGCTGACCCGCGACCAGTTCTACGTGCTGCGCGAGTCAGGAACCGAACGCGCCTTCACCTCGCCGCTCGACAAGGAAAAGCGCAAGGGGACATTCGTCTGTGCCGGATGCGCCAACCCGCTGTATGCCTCGGCGCAGAAATACGACAGCCGCACCGGTTGGCCGAGCTTCTGGCAGGCAATCGACAAGGGCGCGGTCGGCACCAGCACCGATTACCTGATCGGCTATCCCCGCACCGAGGTCCATTGTGCCGATTGCGGCGGGCATCTCGGCCATATCTTCGATGACGGCCCCAAGCCCACCGGCAAGCGGCACTGCATCAATGGCGTCGCGATGAAATTCATCCCCGCCTGACGCGGCTGGGCGGCGGCCTAGTCGTCGAGTAGCGCGGGGGCCTGAAGCTGCGCTGCCAGCCGGGCAAATTCGCCGAGCGTGAAGGTGTCATCGAACACCAGCCCGTAATTCTGCTCGCGCCGCCAGCGCACCTTGGCGCGCAGCTCGCGGTTCTTGCCTTTGACACCGGGGGCAAGGATGCGGACGGTCTGGTCGATTGCGAGCAAATGATCGCAGGTGATCCGCGCGCCTTGCTGCGACAGGTTCTCCACCACCGCTTCGAAACTGCCGGCCAGCATATTCAGGGTCACCGGAAAACACAGGCCGAGCCTCAGCCCGCGCTTGGGATAATCGCTCGATTCATTGACGAGTCTGGCAACTTCGACAGGTTCGGCAAAGGTGAAGCCCGCCTCGTTGTCGCGCTGCCACACGCGGGTGATTTCGTAGACAGCGCCTGCGGGCATATGCAGAGCGAATTCCTTGCAGCCGGGCAGGGCATGGAACAGGCGTACGCTGACCCCTGTTTCCGAAACGTCGCGGATGACGCAGACGAATTCGCCCTGGGCCGACACCAGCTTGGCGGCCCGGATCAGCAGGGTAAAGCGCGGCGCAGCGCGCAGTTCTTCGCCCGCGCACTGCGGCATTTCGTCCAGCGTTGCTGTCTTCGTCGCCTTGTCCATGATGCATTGTCCAAGCGCCACAAACGGGCGCGCGTGTCCCAAGTCCTCAAGAAGTTAGGCAAAAGGCGTTAATCGGGAGATAATTACCGGAAAAATTTCGTCAAAGCTGTCCCCAGCGAATGACGCATTCCGTACGGGCGGCGGGACTCGAACCCGCACGAGCAAAGCTCAGGGGATTTTAAGTCCCCGGCGTCTACCATTCCGCCACGCCCGCATAGCCGCGCCCTTGCCACAGATTGCTGCCCTAGCGCCAGTGCTTGCCAGCCGGATGCCGATCGCCCATTTCGCAAGGGGCATTCACGCAAAAGGGGCGCAGTATGGCGGGTGAAGCATCTGACGCGCATTCGGTGGTGGCGACCATCCAGCCGGCGATCACGCTGCTGGGTCTGGGGATCGGCGCCGCGCTGGCAAGCCGGGCGCTGCGGCTCAATCCGATTGTCGGCTATCTCGGGCTGGGTCTGGGGTTGGCGAGCCTCGGCATGGCGCAGGATTTCAGCGGGCCGGTGGTTGCCGCCATGGCGGAAGCAGGCGTGATGTTCCTGCTATTCAATCTGGGGCTGCACTTCTCGCTCGGGCGGATCCGGGCGGAAGCGGGCAATATCTTCGGTTTCGGCAGCTTGCAGATGCTGGTGGCAGGTGGCGGGTTTGCCGCGCTGTTCCTCGTGCTAGGCTTGCCGGTGGCTTTCGCCGTGATTGCCGGCTTTGCGATGGGGCTTTCGTCCACTGCAGTCGTTATCGGGCTGATCCGCGAGCGCGATCAGGAGGATTGTCCTGTGGGCCGTGCGGCGCAATCGATCCTGATCTTTCAGGACATTGCCGCGATCCTGCTGCTGGTCACCGCAGGCGCACTGGCGAGCGGCGGGGCGCTGGCCCCCGCGCTGGGCCTCGCCGGAGCCAAGGCGCTCGCCGCTTTCGGCATCGCTGTGCTGTTCGCCCGTTTCCTGACAGAGCCCCTGTTCGGCCTGATCGCCCGCGCCGGGACGACCGAGGTCTATACCGCCACGGCACTGTTCATCGCGCTCGCCGCCGGGTGGGCGACGGGGATGGCGGGACTATCGCTGACCTTGGGCGCTTTCCTCGGCGGCATGGCGGTGGCGGATTCGCGCTACCGCATTCTGGTGCAGACCGAGATCGACGCGTTCCGCGGCCTGTTCCTGAGCTTTTTCTTCATCTCGGTCGGCCTCAGCATCGATCCGGCCATGCTTGTAGCCGACTGGGCGCTGGTCGCGGGCATGACGCTGGCAATGATCGCGCTGAAATGCGCCTTCAACGTCGCTGCCGCACTGCTCAACCGCTGGTCAGTGCCGGGGTCGATCCAGCTGGGCTTCCTGCTGGGCCAAGGGAGCGAATTCACACTGGTGCTGCTCGCACTGCCTGCGGTGGCGGGGCTGGCTGAACCGCGATTGGTGTCAGCGATGGTCACGGCGATTGCGATCAGTCTGGCGGTAACGCCGCTGGTCTCCAACATCGGGCGCAAGCTGGCGGGCCGTCTGCGGGCCGGGCCGCCCGATGCCAAGCTGGCCGGCGATGACGCGCCGGTGCTGATCATCGGAATGACTCCTGCCGGACGCGCGCTGGCGGACGCGCTGGATTACAACGACATCGGCTATCTCGCTCTGGAGCCCGATCACGACCGTTTCCAGACCGCGCTGGCGGACGGCTATCACGTTCACCGCGCCAACCCGGCCGACCCGCGCAGCTGGGACGCGATCGGGATGGAACGGCGCGAGGTGCTGGTGGTGGCGACCGGCGACACCTCGGTCTCGCGCGAGGTAACTCCGCTCGCGCAGCAACGTCTGCCCGACATTGCGCGGATCATCGCCGTGCCGGGAACCGAGGAGGCAGGCGAGATGGCGGAGCTTGGCATGCTGCCGGTCGACATGAGCCAGAGCGGCGGCGCTGAACGGCTGATCGAACTGGTGTTTGCCGCGCTCGACCGCACGCGCACGCTACCCGTACCGGGATTCGCCCGCGACGAACCCCGGCCGTTGAAAGCGGTTTGAGCTGATGTGCCAAGACGCAAGGGCGCACGCGGCCAGGCGCGGCCGTTACGTCACAAGTCGGCAGTTCGGCAGGCGGGTCCCGATACCCGTCCTCGCCGGAACGCCTACTTGTTCAGACGCTCGCGGATTTCCTTGCCGGCCTTGAAATAGGGGACACGCTTTTCCGGCACGTCCACCGTTTCGCCGGTGCGCGGGTTGCGCCCGCTGCGCGCCTCGCGGTCACGCGTCGAAAAGGCGCCGAAGCCGCGCAGTTCGACCCGGCCACCTTCGGCCAGACGCTGGGCGATTTCGTCGAAAAAGATGTCCACCACTTGCTCGATCTCGTCGGCGCGAAGTTCGGGATTATCCTTGTGCAGTTCTTGCAGCAATTCGGATCTGATCATAGCGATCTCCCGGCGCCCATGGTCGGTCGAGCCGCCATATCACGCCGTAAATGCGGGTTACCCCGTCGTTTCCTCAACTCGCCTCCGACCCGTGAGGCGGCCCCCTTTAATCCCAGCCTTGCGGGATATGCAACCCACTCGCTAAGATTATGAACAAACTGTCAGATTTCGGGAAATTCTGCAACCTGCATTAATGTCAGTAAGGCAAAACCCTATGACGCGACAGCAAGATCGGCCGGATCGAGGCCGAGGCGGGCCATGCGGCTGCGAATCTCGGGCCATTCTTCACGCAGGAAGGCTTCGCGTTCGGCGGCGCGCAGGCGTTCGGCAGCGCCGCGCACGACATACATGCCGACTCCGCGCTGGACTTCGACGAGGCCGTCATTCTGGAACTGCTGATAGGCCTTCGCGACCGTCAGCGGGTTGGCCCCCTGTTCGGCGGCAAGCGCCCGCACCGACGGCAACATCGCGCCTTCCGGATAAGCGCCGTCGATAATCGCAGCGGCGATCTGGTCGCGCAGCTTGAGATAGACGGGCTTGTTCGGATTGGGGCGGTTGGGGTTCATGGCAGCGGTGTCCCTTGCGAGGTGCATCAGTGCCATAATACAGCCATGCGGTCAAGGTCAGGGGAAGTGGTTTCACTCGAAACAAAAGCTTCACATGACCGATTGAGCCGCTAGGTTGCGCCCCCATTGCGGCGGTGTGGTGAGGCATCGCTTAACCATTCGATGGGGATCGAATCAAATGATGGATATTTCGCTGTGGGCGGAGGCTGAATGGATTGCGGCCATCGCCGTGGTCGTACTGATCGTGTTTCTGGCGATCGGCGCCAAGATTGCGGTGCAGAGCGAGCCTGAATTCGCCGGCCACCCCAAGGGCCTATACATGCTGTTCTTCGCCGAAATGTGGGAGCGGTTCTCCTACTACGGCATGCGGGCGATCCTGATCTTCTACCTCACCCAGCACTGGCTGTTTTCGGACGGCAAGTCGAACCTGATCTATGGCGCCTACACATCGCTGGTCTACATCACCCCCGTGCTGGGCGGCTATCTGGCTGACCGTTATCTGGGCCAGCGCCGTGCTGTGATGTTCGGCGGGCTGTTGCTGGCGATCGGCCATACGTTGATGGCGGTCGAAGGCACTGGCGGGCAGAGCGATCCCACGATCAATGTGTTCTGGGCCGCGCTGGCGTTCATCATTGTCGGTTCAGGCTTCCTGAAGGCGAACATCTCGGTGATGGTCGGCCAGCTTTATGGTCTGACCGACACCCGCCGCGACGGTGCCTACACGATCTTTTACATGGGCATTAATGTCGGCGCGGCGCTCGGGACGATCCTGGTTGCCTATCTCGGCCAGCACCCCAGCTTCGGCTGGGGCTACGGCTTCGGTCTTGCGGGCATCGGGATGCTGCTGGGCCTGATCGTGTTCGTGCTCGGCAAGGCAACGCTGCTTGGCGCAGGCGAGGCGCCGCGGGCGCTGAGCAAGGGGCTGGAATACGGCCTCTATGCCGTCGGCTTTGGTGCGGTCGCGGTGATCTGGGCGCTGGTGCAGTATCAGGACGTGATCCAGACGCTGCTGGCATTCTCGGGCGTGGCACTGCTCGGCTACGTGCTGTTCGAAAGCTTCAAACTCGACAAGGAACCGCGAGAACGGATGTTCGCGATCCTGTTCCTGATCAGCCTCAACCCGCTGTTCTGGGGCCTGTTCGAACAGGCGGGCGGTTCGATGAACCTGTTCACTGACCGCTTTGTCGACCGTGCGGGCGTGCCGGCAGGGATCTTCCAGTCGATCAACCCGATCTACATCATCCTGCTTGCGCCGCTGTTTGCAGGGCTGTGGCAGTGGCTTGGAGGCAAGGGCAAGGAACCCTCGGCCCCGGCCAAGTTCGGTCTGGCGCTGGCGCAAATGGGCTTTGCCAATCTCGTGCTGGTGTGGGGCGCGGAAGCCTATGGCATCGCGGCCATGACCCCGGTCATTCTGGTCTTCGCCTATTACCTCTTCGCCACCACCGCCGAACTGTGCCTGTCACCGGTCGGCCTATCGGCGATGAACCGGCTGGCACCCAAGCACCTTGCCTCGCTGATCATGGGCGCATGGTTCTACATGACGGCGGTCGGCAATTTCGTCGCCGGCAAGATCGGTGAGGCGACCGGCGGACACGATGGCGAGATGACCAAGCAGGGCCTGCTCGATGTGTATGAGCTGTTCGGATTTATCGCGATTGGCGCTGCTGTTGCGGTGCTGCTGGTCAGCCCGCTGGTGAAGAAGTGGATGCACCTCGACACCCTGCAGGACGACAAGCCCGCCCTCGCCGAGTAACTTCGGTCTGACGCGATAATCGTCCAACGGCATGGACAACCCCCCCGTTTCCCGTCACACCTTGTGACCGGGAAACGGAAGGGGTTTGAATGACTATCGACTTCAAGCGGCGGGCGCGCATTGGCGCGCTGGCCACGATTGCGAGCGCATTGGCGCTGTCGGCCTGCACCACCACCGGAGGAAGCGGCGATCCCGCCAGCGCCTCGGCCAAGCCGGACAAGGCCAAGGAATTCGCCGCCACACCCGCAGGCGATCCGGTCTTCGCATCGACCTACAAGCCCTTCTCCAATGTCGCCACCGCGATCCGCGGCGCCACCGTTTACGACGGCAAGGGCGGCAAAATCGAAGGCGGTGTCGTCTTCATGAGCGGCGGCAAGATCACGTCGATCGGCGGCCCCGACACGCCTATTCCGGCCGATATCGCCGTGTTCGACGGCACCGGCAAATTCGTCACCCCCGGCATCATCGACATCCACTCGCACCTCGGCGACTACCCCTCGCCCGGTGTCGAGGCACATTCCGACGGCAACGAAGCCACCGCGCCGACCACGCCCGAGGTCTGGGCCGAACATTCGGTCTGGCCGCAAGACCCCGGCTTCAGCCGCGCGATGGCGAATGGCGGGATCACGTCCTTGCAGATCCTCCCCGGCTCTGCGAACCTGATGGGCGGGCGCACGGTGACATTGAAGAACGTGCCGGCGCGCACCGTGCAGGGGATGAAGTTCCCCGGCGCGCCCTATGGCCTCAAGATGGCCTGCGGGGAGAACCCCAAGCGCGTCTATGGCGCACGCGGGCGGATGCCTTCGACCCGGATGGGCAACTTTGCGGTCAACCGCGAAACGTGGCTCGGCGCGATCGATTACGCCAATGCCGAAGACCCCAAGCGCGATCTGGCCAAGGAAACATTGGTGGGCGTGCTCAAGGGCGAAATCCTGATCCACAACCACTGCTACCGCGCCGATGAAATGGCGCTGGTGCTCGATATGGCCAAGGAGATGGGCTACAAGGTTTCGACCTTCCATCACGCGGTCGAAGCTTACAAGATCGGCGATCTGCTGCGCGAAAACGACGTGTGCAGCGCGATCTGGGCTGACTGGTACGGCTTCAAGATGGAAAGCTATGACGGCATTCTGGAAAACGCGGCCTTCCTGCAACGCGAAGGCGCCTGCGTGGTGATCCACTCGGATGACCAGAACGATATCCAGCGATTGAATCAGGAAGCCGCCAAGGCGCAGGCTGCCGGATTGCGGCTGGGAATCGATATTCCTGACGCGACCGTGATCCAATGGCTCACCTACAACCCCGCCAAGGCGATGGGGATCGAAAAGCAGACCGGCAGCCTCGAACCTGGCAAGATGGCCGATGTGGTGCTGTGGAACGGCGATCCGCTATCGGTCTATTCGCGGCCCGAAAAGGTCTGGATCGACGGCGCGCTGATGTTCGACGCGCTGAACCCCAAGACCCGTCCGGTGAGCGATTTCGAACTTGGCCAGCCCGGTGAAGGAGATGTGAAGTGAAGCGCCTCCTGACAATCGGCATGAGCGCGCTGGCGCTTGCCACCCCCGCGATGGCGCAGGATGTGACCATCATCAACGCCAAGGTCGTGATCGGCGACGGCTCTGCCCCCATCGAGGGCGGCACTGTGGTCGTGCAAGGCGGCAAAGTGATCTATGCCGGGCCGGAGGCGGCGGCACAGAACGGCGCAACCGTCATCGATGCCAAGGGCGCATGGGTCACCCCCGGCCTGTTTGCCACCGTCACCACGCTCGGCCTTGCCGATGTGTCGGCTGTGGGCGAAACCAACGACATCACCGCGCGCGGTACCCCGTTCAGCGCGGCATTGGACGCCTCGACCGCGATAAACCCGACCTCGCAGCACATTCTGGTCCACAAGGCCGCCGGGATCACCCGCGCAGCGACGACGACGATGCCGTCGGGTTCGATCTTTGCAGGGCAGGGGGCGATCATCGATCTGGATGGCGATCCCCGCCCGGTGATGCAGGCCAAGGCGTTCCAGATGGTGAACCTCGGCGAAGGCGGAGCGGACAATGCCGGCGGCAGCCGCGTCGCCGCCCACGCCCTGCTGCGCGCCGCGCTGCGCGAAGCACAGGCGCTGGTCGGCAAGTCCGGCATCCCCGAGACGACCGAAATCGGCAAGGCCGATGACGTGCTGCTCTCCCGCTTCGATGCCGAAGCGCTGGTGCCGGTGGTGACGGGCAAGCAGAAGCTTTACGTCGCGGTTGACCGGATGGCGGATATCCGCGCCGTGCTTGCGCTGAAGCAGGAATATCCCAAGCTCGATCTGGTGCTGGTCGGCGCGACCGAAGGCTGGCTGGTGGCGAGTGACATCGCTGCCGCGGGAGTGCCTGTGATCGCCAATGGCCTGATCGATCTGCCCGAAACCTTCGAGCAGCTGGGCGCAACCCAGTCGAACGCCGGGCGGATGGCAAAGGCAGGCGTCAAGGTTGCGATCAACGCTGCCACGATGCAGGATCCGCGCCGCTTGCAGCAGGTCGCGGGCAACCTTGTGGCGCTGACGCGGATGCCGGGTGCGACCGGGATGGAGTGGGGCAAGGCCTTCGCCGCGATCAGTTCCGTCCCGGCCGATATCAGCGGCATGGGCGGCAAGGCGGGCGTGCTGAAAGCAGGCGCCTTGGGCGATGTGGTGCTGTGGACCGGCGATCCGCTCGAGGTTGGCTCGGTGCCGACGCGGGTGTTCATCGGCGGGATCGAACAGGACCTTACCAATCACCAGACCCGCTTGCGTGACCGCTACATGGACCTCGACGAAAGCGACCGTCCCAAGGCCTACGACTGGTAATGCGCCCGATGCTCAGGCCGATTGCCGCTGCGCTGGCGGCTTCGCTGCTGTTCGCCCCCTTGTCTGCACAGGCGCAGGAGGGACCGGTCGAGGCTGCCGCCGATCCTAGGGCGCAAGATTCCGCATGGCACGCGCAGCAGCAGATCTATCTGCTCGGCCTGACCGCCGAAGACGGTTGGCATTTCATCGAGGGCGGGGTGCGCTGGCGCTGGCTCACCTATCGCGCCTCGGACCGCAAGCCGACGGTCGCCGACATGATCACCGTGCACTACGAAGGGCGATTGCTCGACGGGACGGTGTTCGACAGTTCCTATGCCCGCGGTGAGCCCGCCACTTTCCCGCTGGGGCGGCTGGTCAAGGGTTGGCAGCTTGCGATTCCGCAGATGGGCGTGGGCGAAGTGATCGAGATCGCGATTCCTGCAGATCTCGCTTACGGCCCGGTCGGGCGCGGGCCGATCCCGGCCAATGCAACGCTGGTGTTCAAGGTCGAACTGGTCGGG
>Ga0209812_10001247_pt1 | contig 18479 bp, 15 predicted proteins | sample JI71714BDNA_FD_187502 | JGI IMG/M metagenome (GOLD analysis project Ga0209812, IMG submission 187502) | Wastewater effluent complex algal communities from Wisconsin, to seasonally profile nutrient transformation and Carbon sequestration -... | ecosystem: Engineered > WWTP > Effluent > Algae...
ACGCAACGGCCATCGAGGTATTGCTGGCCGCAGCCCGGTCAATAGCGGGAGAAAGCACGAGGCGGCGGTAGAGGTCCGGTCGGATACTGCTGGAAGCCGCCAAACCCTGCTAGGCGGGAGGATCAAGCCCGAGCGCGGCTTGCCAGCGGGCGTTTACAACCCCTGCTTCCCCCGTTCCGAACACGTAGCGGTCAGGCCGCACCAGAACCGCGCTGACCGAAGTGCGATCGAACCATGCGTGAAGGCCATTGGCGAAGGGAGCCAGCCGTTCCTCGCCCAGATCGTCCAGTGCAATCAGCCATGCATCCGGCCCGAGCACATCGTCGAGGCGCGTGCCGTCGCTTGCGACCACTTGCGGAAAATAGCTCCCGGCGGCCTTCGATCCGGCCCAGATCGCGCCCCCGGCAATCGGCGGATAAGCGGGCGGGCCATCGGGCAGCTTGCCGAGCATTCGGGCGAGCGCGAATTTGGCGTCACGCACCCGTGCGCCGATCCGGCTGGTGGTGCAAACCATCCGGCCCATCATGATCGCCATATCGATGGTGGCGCGCAGATTGGGCGCACGCTCGGGCTGGTAAGTGTCAAGCAGATCCCCGCTCGCCTCCCCCTTGGTCACGGCAGCCAGCTTCCAGGCGAGGTTCGCCGCATCGCGCAGGCCCGAACACATCCCCTGTCCCGCAAAGGGCGGGGTCTGGTGCGCAGCGTCGCCTGCCAGCAAAACCCGGCCCTTCCGCCAGTTTTCCGCAATGCGGGCGCGGAAGGTGTAGACCGCTTTGCGCTCGATCCGCACCGCGCCTTCGACGTGCCACGGCGCCAGCAACCGCTCGACCGCTTCATCGGTGCTGACCTGTTCGGGGGTTTCGCCCGGCAGGATCATGAACTCCCAGCGGTGCCGCCCCTCGCCCATCAGCACGCAGGTGGTCGGACGGGCAGGGTCGCAAATCTGGAGGTTGGCCGCGGGCAGACGTGCAGGGTCATCGACCAGCGCATCGACCACCAGCCACGGTTCCTCGAAACCGAGATCCTCGAAACTGATGCCGCAAGCCTTGCGCACCGGACTGCGCGCGCCGTCCGCACCGACGAGCCAGCGGGCGCGGATGGAGCGCTCGCCTTCGGGTGCGGCGAACTGCGCGGTGACGCCTGCATCATCCTCGGCAAAGGACAGCATCTCCCACCCGGCTCTCAGATCTGCGCTTTCCTGCTCCAGCAAGGCGCGCCGCAAGGCTGCTTCGACCGAGGGCTGGTGGATCATGTTGGCAACCGGCCAGCCGCCCGGACCGGTCTGATTTGCCCCGGTAAAGCACAGCAGCACGCGGCCCTTGGCGTTGCGGAATTCGTAGCGGTCGGCGCGGCGACTGGTCGCCATCACCGCTTCGGCTGCACCAGCCTCTTGCAGGATGCGCATGCCTTCATGGTCGACATGCGCCGCACGCGGGAGCGGATAGATGTCCGCCTCCTTCTCGGCGACGATCACGCCGACCCCGCGCCGGGCCAGCAGCGCGGCCAGCGTCACGCCGGTCGGCCCGCCGCCGATGATCAACACGTCACAGTCAAAGGCGGCGGTCACAGCCCGTCAGCCTTCTGCGACCATGGTGCCTTCGATATGGCCGAGACCGTCGATCTCGGTTCGCACCACATCGCCCGCCTTGAGGAACTGGCGCGGATCCATCGCCGCGCCGATGCCGCCGGGCGTGCCGGTGAACAGGCAATCACCCGGCTCCAGCGTCATCCCGACCGAGAGGTGCTCGACCTGTTGCCAGACATTGTAGACGAGGTGGCTGGTGCTGGAATTCTGGCGCTCCTCACCATTGACGTAGCAGCGCACGCCCAGATTGTGCGGATCGCCCAGTTCGTCGGCAGTGACGATCCACGGCCCCATCGGCGCGTGCGTGTCGAAGCTCTTGCCGAGCGACCACTGCGGCACGGCGTGCTGCCACATCCGTTCGGTCACATCATTGCCGACGCAATAGCCGAAGATCGCGGCCGGCGCGTCGGCGGCGGCGATGTGCTTGCCGCCCTTGCCGATCACCGCGACCAGTTCCGCCTCGTAATCGGGCGTGGCAGTGCCGCGAGCAATCAGGATCGGATCATAAGGTGCGTTCACGCTGGTCTGCGCCTTGGTGAACCACACTTGCCGTTCGGGTGTGCCAAGGCCGCTTTCGGCGATGTGATCGGCATAATTGAGGCCGATGGCGAAGATCTTGCCCGGGCGCGGGACGGGCGCTTCGAGCTTCACTTGCGCCAGCGCAATACCCTCGCCGGTTGCGGCCTTGGCTTCCAGGCCGGGCTTCAGATCGTCCCAGTCGCGGATCAGATCGATCATCGTACCGGGCACGCCGGTTTCGACCACCGTATCGCCGACGACAATTCCGGTGCGGGTCTGGCCAAGGTGAGTGAATGTGCAGAGTTTCATGGGTCAGGCCTCCTTGGGAGTGCGGGAAAACAGGCGGCGCGCACGCAGTTGCAGCGCGGTAACGAAGGCGACGAGGCCGGGCGGGGGGGCCATCTTCCCCGCAAACATCGGGTGCGGTGCACCCCATTGCACGGCTAACAACGCCTGCATCGTCTGCTTGGCTGGCGGATCGGCGGCGGTGAACAGGTCACCATCGGTCCAGTGCTCCAGCTCGTTGCCGAAAGGGTCTTTCCAGTAGTCGAAAATCTGGCTGCCCATGATGTGGCGGCCCACGCCCCACGCGGCCTCGCGCTGGCGGGCCTTGAGATATTCGTGGCCAAGCATCAGGTCATCCAAGCTCTCGACCTCGAAAGCGGCGTGCAGCAAGCCGAGCGCGCCGGGCAATTGCGCGAGGAAAATCGTGTGGTGGTCCGACGGCACATCGCCCCGGTCGCAGCGCATGAAAGCGCCCAGCGGCACATTCGGCGCCGCTTCGATCTCGTCCGAGGTGATGAAGCCGAAGCGCGCTTTCCACCACGCTTCCGAGGCGCGGAAATCGCTCACCTTGAGCACGGCATGGCCGATGCGGCGGACATGGGCGGGCGTAGGGTCAAGCCGGATCGTCTCGCGCTGGCGCGGCTTGGAAGCGGCGCTGTTGAAGCGCGGTTCGGCGACGGAAAGGGGGGCTTCGCAATGCTGGCCCGCGACCACCTCGACCACATAGCCGTCGGGATCGGTCAGACGCAGCACCATGCCGCCGCCCGGTTCGTTCAAGGGTTCGGGCGTCAGGCCTTCATGCGCGGCCAAGGCTTCGAGATCGGCGATGCTGGCCGCCCGCAACCCCACGCCAAGGAACCGCGCCTCCCCCTTTTCGGTCACATGGACGAACGGCCGCCCGTCGCTACCTTTGCCATAGAGACGCCCCGCGTCCTCGAAGCAGGCGAGGCCGAAATCCTCCAGAAATCCCCGCATCAGCACCAGATCGGGCGCTGCAAAGCGGACATGGGCGATATCCTCGACCTTGATGACTGACATGATCCCCCCATCGACGGGTTGCGATTCGAATCTGACTATTTGGTCAAGTAGCTTGAAAATGACTAGATGGTCAAGTATGAGTTGGTCATGGCCAGCACCGCATCCGCCTCGCCCCGCTCGCAGCGCACCCGCGCAGCCCTGATTGCCGCCGGGCTGGACCTGCTGGTCGATCGTCCCATCGACGCGATCCCGATTGACGATCTTGTCGCCCGCGCAGGAGTCGCCAAGGGCAGCTTTTTCAACCACTTCGCCGACAAGTATGATTTTGCCGCAGCCGTGGCCGCAGAGGTGCGGATGGAGGTCGAGGCAGCGGTCGCTCAGGCCAATGCCGGGGTAAGCGATCCGGTCATCAGGATTGCAGGCGGGATGGCGGTTGCCACGCGGTTTGCGGTCGATCAGCCGCGCCGGATGATGGTGCTGCTGCGCAGCCAAGTCCCCGCGACCAGCCTGACGCACCCGCTCAACCGCGGGCTCAAGGAGGATATCGAAGCCGCCCTTGCCGAAGGACTGCTGCATCCCGAGGCGCGCACTGTCGGGCTATTGTACTGGCTGGGCCTGTGCCAGATCCTGATGGCGCACCTGATCGAAACGCGCCCGCCGCGCGACATCGCGGCAGAGCGGTTCCGTGAAATGCTGCTGCTTGGCCTTGCCGGGCTCGGCGTTCCCATGGCGCGCGCCGAGGACATTTCACGCATCGTCGTGCTGGCCGGCAACGACTAGCGATCCGGCACGTACGCCCTTCAATTGGGCCAGTAAATGAACTCTGTCCCCGGCGCGAAGCGGTCAGCCAGCGTCCTGTCGATCATCACCGGCATATCGAAAGTGCTGGCATAAAGCGGCGCCCTGCGCCCGCGATGATGTTCAGTCAGCAGCACCTCGAGCTCGGCACGTTTGGCCGGGTTGCGGGTAATCAGGTTGGTGGTCTCGGTAGGATCGGCGGCAAGGTTATACAGCCACGCCTTGCGCTGCTTTTCGTTGATCTGGAGCTTCCAGTCGCCCGCACGCACGGCCTTGTAGTAGCCGCTATTCCAGAACAGCGGCGCATCGCTGCGCAAGGGAGCGCCCTGTCCGGTCAGGGCTGGCAGCAGATTGCGGCCATCGATCGTCACGCTATTGGGTAGCGCCGCGCCGCCTGCCGCAGCAAAGGTCGGCATGATATCGACGTGGGCCGCAGGCAGCGCGACTTGCGTGCCACTAGCGATCCGGGCGGGCCAGCGCGCCAGCAGCGGCACCCGGATGCCGCCTTCAAAGAAATTGCCTTTGCCGCCGCGATAGGGAGCGTTCAGCCCCTCAAGCCCGAGATAACCTGGCGCGCCATTATCGCTGGAGAGCACGATCAGCGTGTTGTCGGCCAGCCCCTCTTGTTCCAGCTTGGCCATGATCCGGCCGACGCTGCGGTCCAGCGCGCGGATCATCGCGGCGTAGACCCGCAGGCGGTGCGGGCCGATATCGCCCACCGCATCGTAATCCGCGCGGGTCGCCTGAAGCGGAGCATGGACGCCCCACTGCGCCAGATAGAGGAAAAAGGGCCGGTTGCGGTTGGCCTCGATCACTCTGAGGCTTTCGTCCGTCCAGTAATCCGCCAGATAGCCACCGGGCGCAAACCGCTCGCCATTATTGTAGCTCGTGACGAATTGGGCTGAGGCCCACAGGAAGCGGTCGATCGGATCGAAATCGACCCGCGCGTTGACCACATCGGGGTGATCTTCGGGCAGGTGCAGCAACCCGTCGAGGTTGAGGCTTTCATCAAAACCCTGACGGTTGGGATGATAGGCGGGGCTTGATCCCAGATGCCACTTGCCGATGTGGACTGTGTGATAACCGCCCGCCTTCAGCACCTCGGCGACAGTCACTTCCTCGCTCGGCAGGCCCTGTTCGGCGAAGGGCGGCGAGGTAGCATCGGCTTCGGCGTGGTATTCGACCGGCGGCAGATCGGGGCGGATGTCGTTCGACACCATGCTCACGATGCGCGGAAAGCCGGGCGGCGTAGGGGTATATTCGAAACCCGTCCGCGTCGAATAGCGCCCGGTCATCAGCTGCGCGCGCGAAGGCGAACAGGTGGCGTTGCCCGCATAGGCCTGCGTGAAAATCGCGCCCTCTGCCGCCAGCCGGTCGATGTTCGGGGTCTTGATCCGGCCGCCCGCAACTCCGCCGCCGAAGGTCGACAGATCGTTCATGCCAAGATCGTCGAACAGGATGAAGACGATGTTGGGCGGACGTTCGCTGGCGGCGACTTCAGCCGTGGCCGGGCCAGCCTGCCACGGCACAGGGCGATTGGCCGCAACCGGCACCGCGCTGCGATAACGGATGAAGGCGAGCGCCAGATCGGTGCGCCAGACGTAACCAGCGCCTACCAGAACCGCCAGCGTGGCAATCGATCCAAGCGCTGCCTTGTGCCAGCGCTTCACGCTCCTTCGGCCCCTTTGCCCGGGCGCGTGCAGATGTTGAGCTGGCCGGCCAGTCCTGCGTCACGGTGTTTGGTGATTGCCTGGTATTCGGGCGATTGCACCATCGCCAGCATCGCCTTGCGCGAGGGATATTCGGCGATCGCCACCATGTCCCACAACTCCTCGACCTCGCCGAGCAGCAACCCCGTCACCGCGCCGCTGAAGCGCACCGATCCGCCCACTGCGGCAAGGCAGGCCGTCACGCCTGCAGCATAGCGCGCATAGGCCTCACGCCCCGAAAGTTCCGGCTCCGATCCGTCCGCATATTCGGCCTTGCTCTTGAATTTCAGCATGTTGACCATGCACATCGGCGCGCCGTCGTCGGCGGCAAAGAAGGCCATCGCCTGTTCGGGTTTGGGGTGGAAAGCGTTGCTGACGATCATTGCGGTAGTCCCTGCCGTACGACTTCGAGAATGGCGGCGACGAAGCCTTGCGGATCGTCCTCCTGAATGAAATGCCCGCCCTTCAGCGTGCGGTGCGCCTGTCCTGCTGTGCCGGGAACGCGGCCGATAAAGCGCGTCTCCCCCGTGCGGGTGATCGGGTCGCCATCGCTGAAGGCGCACAAGAACGGCTTGTCCCAGCGGTCAAACACCTGCCACGCGGCCTGCTGGTCGGGTACGGCCGGATTGCCGGCGAAAGGCACAAGGCTCGGAAAAATCCGCGCCCCGGCCTTGTAGCCCGCATCGGGAAAGGGTGCGTCATAGGCAGCGATTTCTTCCGGCGAGAGCCCGCGCTTTGTGCCCTTGCTGATGATCTTGCCGATCGGAAACAACGGGCTCCATTGCGAGAATGCTCGCCAGATCGCGAAGGCGCGCGGTGCGGGGCCGCCTTCGGGCAAGCCTCCATTCGACAGCACGACACCCGAAAACCGCTCGGGCATGGCCGCGACCAACCGCAACCCAACCAGCGAGCCCCAATCCTGACAAGCGAGCGTGATGTTGGTGAGGCCCAGCGCCTCGACCCATTGGCGCATCCACGCGACATGGGCCGCATAGGTATAATCCGATTTCGCCGCAGGCTTGTCGGACTTGCCGAAGCCGACCAAATCGGGCGCGACCACCCGGTAGCCTGCTTGCGCGACAGGACCGATCATGTGGCGATAGAGGTACGACCAGGTCGGCTCGCCATGCATCATGAGCACCACCGGGGCATCGCGCGGGCCTTCGTCGATGTAGTGGATACGCAAGGGCGTGCCGGTCGCCGCATCGCGGATCTCGCAAAAGTGCGGAGCGAAGGGGAAATCGGGCAAAGCCGCAAAGGCCGCATCAGGGGTGCGCAGGACTTTCACGGCAGTTTCCCCCTTTGATGATCAATTGGCATGGCAAATGCCATTATCGAGCGGCGCGGTCAATCATGCGTCCGGCCAGCGTGCCATGGCATCTTCAAGCAGCCGCCGCACAACCGCCTTGGCTTCATCGGCTGGCAGGCCCTGATCGTGGCGCAGCAATCGCCATGTGTTGAAGCTGAGGATCACATTCAGCCCGCGCGCGCTGACGCTGTCGGCCAATAGGGCTTCGGGCAGATGGGCGCTGAGCGTCTCTGCTTCCAACCGCAGCAGGCGCCGGTAATCCTCCATGAGATAGGGCGAATCGAACCGCCGGACATTGGCCGAAATGCGGAACGGCATGATCGTCTCGAAGATTTGCGCGCGGCGCTCGGCGAGATGGAAGATCCGCTGCTGCCAGGTCGCACCCTCGGGCGGACGCAGCAGGATCGGCAGAACCTGCACTTCGATCGCCTCGGTCATCTCGCGGTAGAGCGCGTCCATGTCCTTGAAGTGCCGGAACACCGACCGTAGGCCGACCCCCGCCACTTCGGCCACTTGCGCGGCGCTCGGAGAGACCTCGCCGTTCGCCACCAGATCGAGCATGGCGGCAACGATCCGCGCGCGGCTCGACCGGCTGCGCGCGCGCCGCCCGTCTGCTGCCTGCGGATTATCGGCCGGGATGGATGCGATATTCAGATGGACCATTGCCTCGGGCCTTGCGGGCCAAATCGGCCTGATCCTTCAAAGCTATGATATGGCATTCAGCCTGTCAATTTACGGACGCTGCGCCTCTGCATCTGCCTCCTGCACCGCTACCATATAGCCGGCAATGGCAGGGATGGCGGCTTCATCGACCGGAGCCTTGTAAACCTCGATCATCTTCTTCGCGATGCTCTCCCACTTCTCGCGGCTGACGCGGGGCTGTTGCAGCATCGTCGAGGGCGAATGGCAGGCGGTGCAGTTCTCCACCACCGCATCACGCCCCGGGCCTTCGGGCAGATCAATCGGATCGTCAGGCAGCGTGATCGACACATCGGTGAAAGTCACTTGCGGCTGGCTATCGCAACCCGCCAGCATAACGGCGAACATGGGTGCGAGGATAATGGCGGGATTTCTCATTGCGCCCTCAGGGTGATGCGTTCGATCACATTGCGGGCGTAGCCGCTGGGGTTCCAGTTCAAAGCTTCGGGCTGGACCGCGCCGGTCGCATTGGCGGCGCGCACGCCGATATTGGCGAGGTCTTGCGCCACCTGCGGGATCGTCACGCTCCAGCGGCGGAAGGCATAGGGGCCTTCATCCGGGCCGAGCGTGCAAGGCACCTCCCACCCGTCTCCGACCAGATCGACCTTGGCCAGCGCCGCATCGCCGCCCATGGCGATGCCTTCCAGCGTCACCGGCTTGCCCCGCGCCACCACCCCGCCATCGGCATGGCTCGTTATGAAGGCGCGCGGCGGCATGGTGGTGATCGAAACCGTATCGAAGTCCTTTTCCTCCGGCGTGATCGGCCGCGCCGGAATGCGATAGGATTTGGCGACGTAATAGCTGTCATCCTCGCCGGTCAGAACCTCGATGGTGCTCAGCATCTTGACCCAATAGGTGGAGAACCAGCCCGGCACCACGATCCGCAAGGGATAGCCGTGAAGCAGGGGCAGAGCCTCGCCGTTCATGCCCCATGCGACCAGCACATCATCGCGCATGGCGATATCCATCGGGATCGACTTGATGAACTGCGGCGCGCCATCGGTCAGCGGCACGTCGAGCCCGGCAAAGCGCACGCGGGTTGCTCCCTCCTTCACGCCCGCTTTGGCGAGCACGTCCTTGAGCCGCACGCCGGTCCACTTCGCGCAGCCCATCGCGCCATTGCCCCACTGGGTGCCTGTCACGCGCGGCTCCGAAAGCCCGCGCCCGTTGCCAGCGCACTGGTTGATCGCGACGACTTCGACATGCTCTCCGGCGGCGGCGATATCGTCCAGCGTCAGCGAAACGGGTGCCTTCACCGCCCCGCCCACGGCAACGCGGTGTTCGGCGGCTTTCACCGCGGTCGGCATGTCCCAGTTCCAGCGCACGAACATGCGGTCATTGGGTGTGATCAAGCCTTCGCGGAACGCATCCATCGGCGCTTCGAGCAGGGGCGGGCGGATGCGCTGGACGATCATGTCGCGCTTGCCGGGGAAGGCTGGCTCCATCGGGCGCAGGCTCGGCCCGCCGGGCAGGCCCAGATCGATCAGCTTTTGCGCCAGCGCCGGGGCAGCCAAAGCTGCGCCAAGCCCGCTGGCACTGGCGCCCGCAATCAGCGCGCGCCGCGTCAGGCGAGCGCCCGATTTCGATTGTGTGGCTGTGTCCGCCATGGTCCCGCCGTTTCCCTCACGCCCGAATCCGCGCCGCGCCGTCCGATCCCGTCAGGCGCGGTGCTTGTCTTGGGAGGGGGAGTTAGGGGCAAATGGTGCCAGCGTCCAGCGCCCCTGACGGGCCAATCAGCGCCTCAGCACAGCGCCCGTTCGCGCGCGATCATCGCGGCGTGGGTGCGGTTCTTCGCATCGAGTTTGCGGCAGATGGTCTTGACGTGCAGCTTGATCGTCGGCTCGCGCAGGTCGAGATCGCGGGCGATTTCCTTGTTGGCCTGCCCGGCGCACAGTCCGGCCAGCACCTGCTTTTCGCGCGGGGACAGGCCCGACGCTGTCTCCACCGGCGCCTGCGATGGTCGGTGCAGATCGATGGGCATAAAAGTCTCGCCCGCCGCCATGAAGCGGATCGCATTGACCAGCGAGCGTGCAGGGAGGGTTTTGGGCAGATAGCCCGCCGCGCCCACCGACAGCACCCGTTCGGCCACACCCGGAGGTGCGAGCCCGCTCATCAGCGCAACCGGCTTGCCGAAATTCGCCGCCAGCGCCCGGTCTAGCCCGTCGAACCCGTCCATCCCCGGCATCCCGTAATCGAGCACCACCAGATCATAGGGCGGCGCGGCCTCGGCGATGCGGGTCAGGGCGGTGGGAAGATCGGCAGCGGTATCCACTGCAAAGCCGCCTTCCGCCTCAAGGTAGGAGCGCAGCACGTCACGCAGCAATTCGTGGTCGTCAGCTATCAGGATGCGCATCAGGAACTCCGTTCACGGGCTGCCGCCATCGCCGCCGCGGCTGCTGTCGCGAGCCGGTCGGCGCTGGCGGGCTTGCCAAGCACTTGATCGAAAACCCCGTCCGGACCCTGGTGCAGCTGGTGCACCCGCGGCAGGGCGGTCAGCAGCATGATCGGCAGAGCCTTGCGATATTTGCGCAAGGTCTTGGCCAGCTGCGCACCGTTCATGCCGGGCATGTCGTAATCTGTGATGACGAGATCCCAGCCGTCCGGATCATCGCGGATCACTGCAATCGCGTCAGCCGGGTCAAGACAAGGACCAACCTCGACGCCGATCCGTTCGAGCATAGCGGCAATTGTGTCGACCACGGCGGGGTTGTCATCAACCACCAGCACCGCCTTGCCCATCAGGCCGGGGCCGACACGGGCAGGCAAGTCGCTGCCGGACACCGGATCGCTCACACTGCCCGGTTCGAGCGGCCACCAGATTTCAAACACCGTGCCGCAACCGGGGAACGACTGGATCGCCAGCGCGCCGTTGTTGTGGGCGATGATCCCCGCCACGACCGCAAGGCCAAGCCCCGTTCCGGCCTCGCCCTTGTGGGTGAAGAAGGGTTCGAACACCTGCTCCAGTTCCTCGGGACGGATGCCGATGCCGGTGTCGCTCACCCGGATCAGCGCAGCAGGGACCTGCGGCACGGTGCCCAGCACCAGCTTTCCAGTGGGCTGGCAGCCCTCGGCATTCAGCACTTCGAGCTTGATCCGGTGCGTCTCGCCCGGGCGCAGCGCGTCGCGGGCGTTCAAGGCGAGGTTGAGCACCACCTGATTGAGCTCGGTGTCGTCAGTCAGCGCCATCAGCGGGGCGGACGGCAATTCCAGCTCGATCCGGTGAAGCGGATCGGTGAGGCTGGGCGCGACAAGGTCACGCACGTCCCAGACCGTGCGGCGCAAATCGACCAGTTTGGGATGCGGCACACGGCGGCCGAGCGTCAGCAGCTTTTCGACCAGCCCTGCGGCGGTGGTCGCCGCCGACTGGATCCGCAGTGCATGGTGGCGCACGCGGTTGTCCTCGATATGGCGCAGCAGTTCGGCCGTGCCGGAAATCGCGGCAATCAGATTGTTGAAGTCATGCGCGATCCCGCTGGCCAGCTGACCGACGACCTCCTGCCGCTGGGCCAGCATCAGCTGTTCGCGCAGCCGCGCCTTTTCGCGCTCCATTCCGCGCCGGTCGCCAACATCGCGGGTGACGCAGACAATCCCGCCCTCCGGCGCAAGCGACAGGGCGACTTCCTGTTCGAGCGGTGTGCCATCGGCCTTCAGCCCCTGGGTTTCGCCGCGCCACTGGCCATGCTGGAACAGCAGCGGCATGGCTTCATCATTGATACGCTGGGCTTCATGCGGTGCGTAAAGCGAGCTCCAATTGCTGCCGATCAGTGCGGCAGGATCGGGATAGCCGAACATTGCCGCATGGGCGCGGTTCATGAAAATGAAGTCGCCATCGGCATTGGTCAGCGCGATGCCATCGTCCGACGCCTCGATTGCCGCCACCTGGCGCGCGAGCCGTGCCTCGGTAGCAATCCGATCGGCCTCCAACTGCTTGCGGGCCGAAATGTCGCGGATGATTGAGGCAAAGCCGGCGGGGGTCTTGTCCTCATCACCTTCGGCCGGCCACATGGCGAGCGACAATTCGATCGGGATTTCATGCCCCGCCTTGGTGAGCGCCGGCACCTCGACGGTCTGGCCTACCAGCTTCGACGGTTCCTTTGCCCGCATCCGGGCAACGCCGGCGTGGTGGCCCTTGCGATGCACCTGCGGGATGATGAGGTCGAGGCTCTGGCCCAACGCCTCGGCGGCGGTCCAGCCGAACATCACCTCGGCAGCGCGATTCCACAAAGTGATCCGGCTATGCGCGTCGGCGCAGACGAAGGCGTCTGTGGTCGTTTGCGCGATCAGCTGGGCAATGCGCCGTTCCTGCCGCAGCTGGCGCCCTTCGAGCAGGCTCACCACCTGCCGCGCCATCAATTGCAGCGTCTCGGCCTCGCGGTCAGAAAATCCTTCGCGGGGGAGCGAGTCGATGATGCAGAGCGTGCCGATCTGATGCCCGTCTGCCAGCGCCAGCGAAGCGCCGGCATAAAAGCGGATATGCGGCGCACCGGTCACAAGCGGGTTGCGCGCAAACCGGGGATCGGCGGCGGCATCAGGCACCACCATCACGCCCTCGCCCACGATCGCATGCCCGCAGAAGCTGTCCGCCCGGCAGGTCTCGGTCGCTTCCAGCCCGTGGCGCGACTTGAACCACTGCCGGTCGGCATCGACCAGGCTCACCAGCGCGATATCCGTATCAAAGCGGTCGGCTGCGAGCCGGGTGATGACATCGAGATCGGCCTCGGGCGCTGTGTCCAGCACATCAAGCCGATGCAGCGCGGCCAGCCGATCGGGCTCGTCATAGGGAATCGGCGGAACGGTGAAATCAGGCTCAAGCATGGTGTGTGCAGTCCAGTCAGAATGTTGCGTCAAACAGGAGCCTTGGTTGGTTCACACGCGAAGGGGGCGCAATCCGGCCTTATGGCACGCAAATCTTATCCTTTCGTATAGGTGACCCTATCCCTTCGGAATGGCCGCTATCCCGAAGTCGCGGGGAGTTAACCCTTCCGCGCCGCAAACTACCCTTGCGCTATCAAGACAGACTCGGCCCGGTCCGCCACATGGGGTTCAGCCACGGCAACGACGCCGCTGGACTTGACCACGACCAAAAAGGACCAATGAAATGAACAAGATGTTTGCAGTTGCCACCGTTCTCGCATCGCTCGCCGCCGCCACCTCGGCGCAGGCTCAGTCGGCTGACGCCGGCGCCGGTGCGAAGATCATCGCTCCGCTGGAAATCAGCAACGTGACCGACCTCTACTTCGGCACCATCGCCCCTTCGACGACTGTTGCTGACACCGTCGTCGTTCTGGCCGACGGCAGCCGCAAGTGCGGCCCGGCGCTGACCTGCCTCACCGCTGACCACACCGCCGCAGCTTTCGCCGTGACCGGTGAAGCCGACGCCTTTTACACGATCAACCTCCCCAAGGAGATCAAGATCGTCAACGACAACGGCACCGCGATGCGCGTTTCGGACTTCAACGGTTCGAAGTCGAACGGCCAGCTGCTGAGCGGCGAAGACGCCTTCACCGTCGGCGGCACCCTGGACGTCGGCGTGCGTCAGGAAGCCGGCAAGTACACCGGTAGCTTCACCGTCGCGGTGGAATACCAGTAAGCCCTCCGTGGCAGGGGGTGAAGGGAGCCGCGCATTCCCCCGCGCGGCTCCCGGATCTCGCCCCCTGTCGCCCTACCGCTTCGCTACTTGAGGGCTTTTTTGCCGCCCTACCGCTTCGCTACTTGAGGACGTTTTTGCCGCCCTTCCCCGAGACCAACCCCTGCCCACGTAAGGTCTTCATCCCATGCCCAGATTTCCCCTCGTCGCCGCGCTGCTCGCGACACTTGCCGCTCCTGTGCCTGCCGCCGCCGAATTGCTGGTCGCCCCCACCCGCGTGGTGCTGACCCCGGACGCGCGCTCCACCGAACTCGTGCTCGTCAACAAGGGCACCGAAACCGCCGCTTTCCGCATCGCCATCGAAAACCGCCGGATGCGCGAAGATGGCAGCCTTGAAGACGCTCCGACCGCACAGGACGGCGAATTGTTCGCCGATGACAAGCTGCGTTACTCCCCGCGTCAGCTGGTGCTGGAGCCCGGCGCACGCCAGGTCGTGCGGGTCATGGCGACCGCGCCCGGCGATCTGGCTGCGGGCGAATACCGCTCGCACCTGCGCCTGATGTCCGCCCCTGTGAGCGCCGGGACGACCCAGATTGCAGGCGAAGCCAACGCCGACAACAGCCTCTCGATCGAACTGATCGCAATCCGTTCGATCACCATCCCCGTGATCCTGCGCGTCGGCGCGCTTGATACAGCCGTCACGATGGATGCCGCCGCCTTTGCCTCCGAGGCTCCCGATCAGCTGGTGGTGCGCCTGACCCGTTCCGGCACGCGTTCGACCTATGGCGATGTCAGCTTCACCGTCGAAGGCGAAAAGCAGCCTGCCTGGCTGGTGCGCGGCGTGGCGATCTACATCCCCAACACCAGCCGCAACGTCGTCGTGCCGCTGCCAGCCGATGTGCGCGCCAAGCTCGCCGGCAAGAAGGTGCGCATCGATTACACTTCGACCGACGCAGGCGATCCGGCCAATGTCGGCAAGCTGCTCGCCAGCCTGTCCGCGGCGCTGTGACCGTATGACCGGCCCCGGCAAGCACTCATGTTCCGCATCCCCTTCTGGCCTCTGCGCTGGCTGCCCCCGCTGCTGTGTGCAGCCGGCCTGGTGGGAGCCGTCGCTGCCCCAGTTCGGGCGCAGGATGCCGACGCCGATGGGGGCCTGTTCGACCGGTTATTCGGCAGCGACCCCGCTGCGGAGCGCGCCGGTCAGGCCGCTGACGGGCTCGCCCTTCCGGCCTTGGTCGCCGATCGCAAACTGATCGTCGATGCGATTGCCCTGCATGATCTGGGCGCGGACGGCGGGGCCTGCGTTGCGATCCTTCCGCTGCTCGATGCGCTGGAACTGGCCCACGAAGCGGCAGGCGCAGACATCGCCCTGACCTTGCCCGAGCCGCGCCGCACCGTCACCATCCCTGCCGCTGCCCTGCTGCCCAGCCCGAGCGGCGAGTGCCTGCCGCTGGCGGATGTGCCCGCCTACCTGCCCATGAGCCTGACCCACGACGCAGTAAGCCAGCGGCTGCTGATCGTCCCGACCGCTGCCCTGCCGGTGCTGATGCGGCTTGAACGCGAAGAACGCCAGGCGCGGCTGCGTCCCGAAACCCTGCGCCCCGCCTATGCTCTGCTCGCCCGCCCCGAAGGCGTGGCCAAGCTGTGGAGCGCCGATCTGGGCGCTGCCGCTGCCATCACCCCTCAGGGCCGTCAGGTCTCGGCCAATCTGCTGGCAAGCGGCGCGCTGTTCGGCCTTGCCGGACGGCTCAGCGTCGCGCTCACCAGCGAAGGCCGCATCACCCCCGGCTTTGCCCTGTCCGACGCACGCGACACCCCCGACCTGCTCGGCCCGCTGGGTGCGCGCAGTCTGGCGCTGGGCGATATCGCCGCGCCCGCCCAGCCGCTGATCGCCGATGCGCTGTCGGGCCGGGGCCTTGTTATCTCCTCGCGTGCGCCGTGGCGGGCTGACCTTGTTGACACCATCACCCTCACCGGCCCGCTCCCGCAAGGTTGGGAGGCCGAGCTGTGGCACGAGGAACGCCTGATCGCTGTCACCCGCGAACCCGACGCCGCCGGGCAATGGCAGTTCGGCGACATCCCCGTGCGCATCGGCGCGAACCGCTGGGTCGTGCGCCTTTACGGCCCCAATGGCGAAGTCAGCGAGGAGGTCTTCACCCGCCTTGTCGGCACAGAAATGAACGCCGAGAACGAAATCGGCTACAGCTTCGGTTTGGTTGATGGCGGCACGCCCCTGCTTGGGCAGACGCTGGCGGGCGAGCCTGCCGGGCCGACCGCCTTTGCCAGCATCGACTGGGGCATGGCGCCCGACGTGACCGCGCGGCTCGATCTGCGCGCAGGGACCGAAGGCCAGCCTGCGGTGGCGCTCGGTTTCAATGGTGCGCTGGGCGGCGGGCTGTGGGCGCTGACCGGCGCGCGCGACCGCGAAGGCGGGTTCGGCGGCGCGGTGCGGCTCGCCCGGCGGATCGGCGCGCAGGACGTGGTTGTTGATCTCGCCCGGCATGGCCGCGACGACGGCCCCGGCCTTGCCCCGCTGGTGCGTGAGTTCTCGCAGGTGATGAGCATTGCCGGACAGGGCCGTATCGGCCTCGGCCGCCTCAGCCTGCCCTGGCAAGCGCGCGTTCAGAGCGGCGAACTCCGTCGCGGAGGCGAGCGCCATGTCGCTGCCGCACGGCTGGTGGTGCCGATGCCCGACTGGCAGGCCAATTTCGCGCTCGGCGCGGTGCAGGAAGGCAGCACCCCGTGGCAAGGCACCGCCGCACTGGGCGTGACCGCACGCCGCGGCGAATGGCGGCTGCGCAGCGGCGTGACCGCTTCGGATCGCGGCGGCTGGCGCATCGACGGCGCGAACCTCAGCGCCGCCCGGCGGGTGGCAGGCGGCAACCTCGCGCTTGATCTCGATTGGCAGGCGGACAGCGGCAAATTCGGCGGCGGCGTGACTTTCGCCCGGCAGTTCGGCCCGCTTGGCCTCAGCGCTTCTGCCGGACGCGAGGAAGCGGGCTGGCGTGCGGGCATCGGCCTGACACTCGGCCTGTGGCGCGGGCCAGACCGCTGGCGCACCGCGCCCGCCGGGATCGCCCGCAGCGGTGCGATCATGGCCGAAATGTTCGTCGACGAAGACGGCGACGGCCTGCGCGGCGCGGATGAAGACGGCGTCTCGGGCGGGCGCTTCATCGTCGGCGCGGCGCTGCGGCGCGAGGAAACCGGCGCCGACGGCACTGTGCTGATCGGCGGCATCGCACCCGGGCCGGACGTGGATATCGAAACGCAGATGTCCAGCCTCACCGATTTCACCCTGCGTCCGGCCCGTGCGGGCGACCGCCTAGCGCTGCGCCCGGGCGAGATCCGCCATGTCCCCGTCGCCCTGCGCCCCACCGGCAGCATCGAGGTGCAGGTGTTGCTGGTGACAGGTGACGAGCGCACGCCGCGTTCAGGCGTGATCGTGGTGCTGCGCGACAAAGCGGGACAGGAAGCCGCCCGCGCCCGCACCGATTTCGATGGTTACGCGCTGTTCGAAGGGCTGGGCTTCGGTGCTTTCCGGGCGGAAGCGGCGGGGCAGACCTCGGGTGAAATCGCCGTGTCGCGCGATGCTCCCGATGCGCAGACCCGCCTGCTGATCCCGGCTGCGTCCTAAAGCCCCAGCCCCAAGGCCAGCCCGCCCACCGCGCTGACAGCGAGCAGCCGCAGCACGCTCCACTTGGCTGCAAAGGCCAGCACAAACGCCAACCCCGCCAGCACCGCAGCGCGCCAATCGAGGCTGGCCCATACGGGCCAATCAAGCCGCAGCGGACCGGCGGCGATTTCGTTTACCTGTGCGAACAGGACGTACAGGGCAAACCACGCGGTCAGATTGGCGATCACGCCGACAACCGCCGCGGTTACTGCCGCCAGCCCGCCCTTCAGCCGCACCGCCTGACCCAACCGGTCGATCCACGGGGCAAGCGCGAAGATCCACAGGAAGCAGGGCGCAAACGTCACCCAGGTTGTCAGCAGCGCGCCGATGACGCCTGCCACCAGTGGCGAGAAAGGCTCGGGCGCACGGAAGGCGGCGAGGTAGCCGACAAATTGCGTCACCAGAATCAGCGGCCCCGGCGTCGTTTCGGCAAGGCCCAGCCCGTCGGCCATCTCGCCCGGCTGGAGCCAGCCGAAACCCGCGACCGCTTCCTGCGCCATATAGGCCAGCGCGGCATAAGCGCCGCCGAAGGTGACGACGGCGAGCTGCGAAAAGAACGCTCCGATCTTCCACAGCACATGATCCGGCCCCAGCGTCAGCGCGATCAGCACCATCGGTGCGGCCCAAACGGCGCTCCAGACCAGCACCGACCGGAGGGTGCTGCGCCATGGACGCGGGGGCAGCGCTGCGCTGTCAGCACCGGCGGGAGCAATCGCCAGCCATTGGGGCCGGTAAGCCGCGGCCACCATGCCGATCACCCCTGCTCCCAGCACAATCGCCGGGAACGGCAGATCGAACAGGAATAGGCCCGCGAACGCCGCCAGCGCCAACCCCCGCTTCAGCCCGGTATCGAGCGCGCGGCCCGCAATCCGCAGCAAGGCCTGCACCACGATCGCCAGTACCGCCGCCTTGATCCCTAGAAACAGCGCCGCGACCCCTGCCAGTTCGGCGGCCAGCGCATAAAACAGCGACAGGGCAAGGATCACCAGCGCGCCCGGAATAACGAACAGCAGTCCTGCCGCCAGCCCGCCGCGCACCCCATGCAGCCGCCAACCGATCCATGTGGCAAGCTGCTGCGCCTCGGGGCCGGGGAGCAGGTGGCACACATTCAGGGCGTGGAGGAAATCATCCTCGCCGATCCAGCCGCGCTCCTCCACCAGTTCGCGGTGCATCAACGCGATCTGGCCGGCGGGGCCGCCAAAGCTCAGCCAGCCGATGCGGGCAAAGACCTGCACCAGCGCGGCATAGGACACGGCACCCGCAGCGCCCTGCACTGTCACCGCCGCTTGAGGATCAGGTACAGCGCGCCCTCGCCCCCGTGGCGGATATGGGCGCGG
>Ga0209812_10001248_pt1 | contig 18478 bp, 12 predicted proteins | sample JI71714BDNA_FD_187502 | JGI IMG/M metagenome (GOLD analysis project Ga0209812, IMG submission 187502) | Wastewater effluent complex algal communities from Wisconsin, to seasonally profile nutrient transformation and Carbon sequestration -... | ecosystem: Engineered > WWTP > Effluent > Algae...
CCATCCAAATAGTTATAAAAAATTGCCAAATAGTTTTTATTTGTTGGTTGCCCTGTAGTAAGACCAAACCGTCCCAAATTTCTAGTGAGCGCTGCCCCAAAGGAAATACTCATATTGGAAGAAATTTGAGCAGCATAATCAAAGCCCAAATCGAGGTTAAACCCGTACGTTTTATGGTCTTTTGCTTCGTTGGATAAGAGCGAATTAAGGTGTGGTTTTAGATTTACGAACGTTCTAAAATTTTTGCTCCAAAAATTGCTGAACCCAAAACAAAGGACACTACCAAAATATCTATTTTTGAGTTTGAAATTATCCCCAATCGCATCTTGTAGGTACATACCATTATATTCGCCGCCCTCGTCTGTGTAAATAAAGTTAATTCTCGCATCTTTTTGCTGTATGGGCGCAAGGCCTAAGCCCAAATGAAAGGTGAGTTGCCCCTTTTTGAATATCGCTGTGTTTTGCGCCCAAAGGGTTTGTGTAATTAACAGTAAAAAGAAGATAAATATTGATTTCATTTTTTTTAATTTTTTAGAAAAAAAACATCCACTATGAAAACTCCCCGCATTCAGTTAGAAAATTTATTGAAAAATCATAACTTACGAAATACAGCCGTAAGAAGGGCTGTTTTGGATTTGTTCCAACACACCAGCCACGCCGTTAGCCATCAGGACGTAGAAAATTTATTGAATGGAGCTTACGACCGCGTTACGATTTATCGCACGCTCAAGTCTTTTGAAGAATCTAAATTGATACATCGCGTTTTGAACGATGACGATTCGGTTAATTACGCACTTTGCCGCGATACTTGCGCACACGACCACGCAGAACACGAACATCATTCGCATCATCACCACAATCACGCCCATTTCAAATGTTCGGTTTGTTCTCTTACCTTCTGTTTGGAAGAAACCTTAATCCCCAAAATAGAATTGCCTGCGGCTTATACAGCTCAAAGTTGGCAATTGTTGATAGAGGGCATTTGCAAAAATTGTGCTAGTTGATTTGTGTTTTGTAGAAAGATGAAAAGCAGTAAGATTGTACACAATCGCGATACTGATTACAAAAAATTTGCTACAAAAAAAACTACTCAATAGCTGAATTATCTTCTTCGTCTGGCTCTACAGATACGCCTGCAATTTTTCTATCGGCTGCGTTGGTGGGTAAATTATTCTTTTTGAGAATTTCGGCAGCCAAGTTGAAGAAATTAACCGCGCCTTTGCCGTTGGCATCGTAAAGGGCTACAGGTTTGCCCTCGCCTGGTGCTTCGGATATGCGCGAATTGCGATGGATAATGGTTTGAAAAACGCGCTCACCAAAATACTTGCGGGCTTCTTCTACCACTTCTTTGGCCAAGCGTAGGCGGCTATCGTACATTGACAGCAAAATTCCCTCTATGTCCAAACGGGGATTGAGTTGCCCTTTGACCAAACGAACTGTGTTCATCAACTTGCCCAAACCCTCCAAAGCAAAGTACTCACATTGCACGGGCACAACCACAGAGTCGGCAGCAGTGAGCGCATTGACAGTCAATAAACCCAAAGAAGGCAAGCAATCAATCAGGATAAAGTCGTAGTCGTTTTTGATAACATCGATTATTTTTTTGAGGATAAATTCTCGCTGCATTTTGCTTATTAACTCAATTTCCGCACCAGCCAAACCAATATGCGAAGGCAACAAAGATAAAGAAGGGGTGTCGGTAGCCACAATAACCTCACGCGCGTTTACTTCGTTGATTAGACAATCATAGAGGCTGGAATCTTTATCGCTGATGCGCACACCCAAACCAGAAGTTGCATTGGCTTGAGGGTCAGAATCAATAACCAGAACTTTATACTCCAAAATCGCCAAGCTGGCTGCCAAATTGATAGTGGTGGTAGTTTTGCCCACTCCACCTTTTTGATTGGCTACAGCTATTACTTTTCCCATTTTTATGCTATTTTTAATAAAAAAATTTTAGGCGCAAAGATAGCATTTTATTTTAATCGTGGAACATTTATTTTGTTTTTTTTCCACGAAAGCCAATTTTTAGCTAGTTTTTATTTTTTATTTTTTAAATTTTTATATCCTAATGATTAGATTTTTTTGCGTTCTATGGTGTAGTTTTTGTTTAATGGGTTACACTCAAGCTCAAACTTCCAAAAAAGAGTTGGATAAAATGGGTAGTCAAATTGCGCTTCAAATGTGCGATTGTTTTAATTCCAGCCGCGATTCTAGCCAATTTTATCTAGATAAAGAGTTATTAAAAATTTTATCCACTATTGATAAAAAAGGGGATGCAAAGGCTGAAGAGTATATTGCTTCACTACCAGCCGACAAACAACAACAGCTTTTTGCCGCTATGATGTCTATCGAAAATCTCAACAACAAACCCTTTGACAATTGCTTGGAGTCCAAAGTGAATAATAACGTGGCTGTTTATATCTCAAAAGGCGGCTCACAGAACGAAATGCTAGCTATGATTACCAAAAAATTAAAAAAGAAAAAGAAATGCAAACTCTTTCGTGCTTTTCTCCTGTTGTCCCAAAAGTAAACACTAAATCAGTTGCAGCACATAAAAAAAACCTCTACCCGAAAGGATAGAGGTTTTTTTATTAACATAACTATTATTTGGAACGTGGGTCTAAGGCTTCAGATAAGCCCTCACCTATCAAATTGAAAATGGTAACGGTAATGAATATAGCCACACCAGGGAACACAGCCAACCACCAAGCTTCAAATTTCTCGCGGCTCAAACTCAACAATGAACCCCAAGTTACTTGCTCGGGGGGCACGCCTACACCCAAAAAGGACAAGAATGATTCGGTCAAAATAGCAGACGCGATACCAAACGCTATGGTTATCAACACAGAATTGAGCGAGTTGGGGATAGCGTGTTTGGTGATAATTCGCCACTCAGAATAACCGAATGCTTGCGCGGCTTCTATGTACTCCAAACGGCGAACCCGCAATAGTTCTGCGCGGATAAATTGGGCTATACCCGTCCAACTTACCAACCCGATAATCACCATCACATAGGTTAAAGATGGATTTTTGATAATAGCTACTATACACAATATCAAAATCAACACAGGCACGGAATTGACCACTTCTATAAACCGCATAATCAATAAGTCAGCAGCCACAAGGGTTTTCTTACCCAAAAATGGTATTTTTTTCAATATAGAAGCCAATAGATTAGCCCCCACAAAAATGGCTGTTATTATCCCCACAGTGATTCCTATTTGCAAGAATAATTGTCCCTTGTTAAGCCCGTCGGCTATATCATAACCCCGCACAATGAAAGCGTAGAAAATAGATAAGATAAAAGCCAAGATATTTAGAATAATCCTAATTCGGCTCACTTTCATCCTATCGTCGCCAAAATATCCTGCCAAAGCACCAAAGAAAATACCAATCAAAGTGGCTATAGACATAGAAACCAAACCCACCATCATCGCTGTACGAGTGCCGTGTATCATACCAGAAGCTACATCGCGCCCCAATACATCAGTTCCCAAATAGTGCTTGCTGCAATAAGGGGATAATTTTTGCTCCTGAAAAGGGCTAGTATAGGTTAGATTTTTCTTATCTATGGTTGTGGGCGAGTAGGTAATGGGTGGAAAAATTGCCATTTCATATTTGTGTTCGTGCCAACGTTTGAGTACAAATTTATCTTCCCATTTGGCCATATTCAAATCGACTAAGTATTGGCGGAATACAGGAAAATGTATCTCTCCATCAATTTTGCAAAATAGAGGTTTTTCGTTGGCTAATATATCAGCGAATACGGTTATGAATAAAATCCCGTAGAAAAAGCGTAGCGACCAAACAGCAAGTTTGTTTTTGGCAAATTGCCGGCGCACAATAGACCAATAATCTTGTGGTACTTCTTGCGCAGCGGCAGCAGCTACTTTTTTAGTGTTCCAAAAAAATAACATAATTTTTTATAGTTAGATTGGAATGTTTTTAGAATAAAAAGGGTTTAGTGGGCTTACTTGAACGTAACGCGTGGGTCAGCTACACTGTATAAAATATCAGAAACCAAGTTGCCTATCATAGTCAAAATAGCTGCTAATAATGCTACAGTGAAAACTATAGGCCAATCGCGCCCGTTGATAGCTTCCAACGATAGAAAACCCATCCCTTGTATGCTATAAATGGATTCAATGGCTATAGAACCAGACAAAGCGCGAGGAAATACAGAGCTAAACATTGTGATGATTGGAAACAGAGAGTTGCGGAAAGCGTGTTTCCATACAATTTTGTCTTCATCTAAGCCCTTAGCTGTTGCAGTGCGGATGTAGTCTTGTTTGAGTACGCCCAACATACTGCCGCGCATCTGACGGGACAAGAACGCAAACGAGCCGTAAGTCATACAAACAACAGGCAAAACTAAGTGGTGCAAAATATCAGCCAAGCGAGTTCCTATGCCATATTTGCTGTAATTTTCTCCCGTTGCCATCGCAATATCTAGACTTTGCGCGCCACCAGAGGGAAACCAGCTCAAACCGTAACTAACTGTGGTTAAAAATACGATTAAAATCATCGCAATCCAGAAAGAAGGCAATGAGTAGAGAACAAACAATGCCGTTGTGCTGATGTTATCCAAAATGCTGCCGCGAGTTTGCAAACCTGCTGCGCTAAATCTAAAATTACCCAAACCGTCATTAAATACATTCGCTTGTTTGGGAAGTTCTTTCCGCTGACGGCGGTTGTAGAAAGACACGGCTAATACAAAACCTACAATAATACCAGTCATAATTGGAAATTTCGTCACTACAATCACGGCCGCTGCCAACAGCATTTCTATCAAAATCCATAACCACATCAACAACAACCCTATAGAAATGGTGTAGATAACTCCCCAAAGTCCACCCAATACTCCGCGAACTTCTGCCAAATAATACCATTCAGCCACAATAATCGCCAATGCTAGGACTATTACACCCATAGTTAATGCCCAACTAGGCAAACCTAAAAGTACGTAAGATAGACCCAATATAGTAATAGCTGCTACCACACTAAGTACATAAATTACCGCCCCAAACATATTTAATTGCCCTTTTACGACACTACGATTTTTTAGCAATTCTATCAAAATCATAACTGATGTAACTGTAGCCATACCTAATACAAACATCCATTTGGGCATATTCCAAAAGGTAAAACCAGCTATCAACACATTGGCTATTGTGGCAATAATTAGCGTTGGATAACTCACAAAGGTAAAAAATTGTAAGGTGTTCTTTTTCCAAACTGCACTTTGCACCCCCAAAGGTATAGAAACAATATAAGACAAAAATATGGATAAGAAATTCATAATGATTGTCCAAAATAATGCCTCTTTCATCTTGGTGGCTACAGGGCGATTGTCTTTGTAAGATGTACCAAAATCACCGCGTACAAATCCTTTTCCTGTGTAAGTTACTAAGGTTTTTTTGAGACTATCGCGCTCATTGGATAGCGTTTTAATTTTATCGCTAAAACTGCCCATTTCGGCGGTTAGACGACTACTATCGGCTTCAAGTTTACTAATCAAACCCCGCAAGCTATCAGCAGATACGCCAGCAGGCGGATTAGCCAAATCAGTGGTATAAACGCCCACACGAAGTTTTACATCTTTGAGAGCTTTGTTTAAACTATCTCTATTTTTGCCCAATGCATCCATACGCGCGGTCAAATCTGCTACTTGGCGGTAAGGGGTGCTATCAATTGAGTAGAGCCAGGGCATATCACCAAACATCCAAGTATGATACTGATTGGCAAAACCATACCAGTGCAAAGTGGGCGCGTAAAGCAGGTGCGTGGTTGGGTTATCTTGCATAAACTTATACGCAGCAGCCAATTTATCATAAGCGGGTTGGGCAGCAGCCAAAGTTGGATTGGATAGGGCGTCTTTTAGATTTTTTAGCTCGTTCTGAACATCTTTGTCTTCATACCGAAAGTACAATTCATCCACAGCATCGCGCATTTTCTTTTTGCTATCGTAATCTGCTTCTGCTGTCAAATCTGCACAAGCCAATTCCATAGCTCGCAAGGCTTGGTAATAAGCCATAGCTGCGTCCGAATTGCCATAAATGCTAATCAAACGGCTTATATTTTCGCGGTGTATTTGTTTGCTAATTTTATATAAATCTTTGGGATAGGCAGCCGAACTTAGCGAAAAGTAAAAAGTGGGCTTATCCAAACCCAACTGTTGAGCTTTGCGTTGATAATCTGCTTCGCCAGACTCCAAATCGGCGCGTTGGCCTGTATTACCAGCATTTGTTCCCCCTTTCAATAACAACTCGACAGGGTCGCCTGGGGCTAATTTGCTTAGTCCAAATATCAGCAACGATATTACAAATAGCGTTGGGATAAATATCAAAAATCGTTTTAGTACATATTTGAGCATATCACTACAAAGAGAAATTGAGGGTTAGTTGTTAGTTGTTAAATTATCATTTTTAATTTTTAGCAGCGCAAAACTAAGCAAGTTTTTAAAAAAAAAACCAATTCCCACAAAAAAGGCAAATTTTTTTTCGGTTTTTCTCCCTTTTAGCCTTTATTTTGCAAAAATATACAGACTTTTGCCCCGTTTTAAACCAATATCTTCATTTTAAACCCAATTTTTAACAATTTTCAAACTCCAAAAATGAACAAGACAGTTCGCGTGCGTTTTGCGCCCTCTCCTACAGGCGCATTACATATCGGCGGCGTGCGCACCGCTCTTTACAATTATCTATTGGCGCGTCAGCATCAAGGGCAATTTATCGTTAGAATAGAAGACACAGACCAAACTCGCTTTGTGCCTGGTGCTGAGCAGTATATTATGGAAGCCTTGGAATGGTTGGGTTTGCAACCCGATGAAAGCCCCGTAGTGGGTGGAACTTGTGCACCTTATCGCCAATCGGATAGAAAACCTTTGTATCGCCAATATGCAGAACAGCTGGTCAAAAACGGAAAGGCTTACTATGCCTTTGATACAGAAGAAGAGCTAAAAAATCTCCGCGCAGAAGAGGAAGCCAAAGGGAATAAGGGTTTCCGCTATAATGCTTACGCGCCTTATCCATTCCGCAATTCCGTTAGCCTTTCGGCACAAGAAACGCAGGAATTATTGGCTAAAAACGTGCCTTACGTTATCCGCTTGCGGGTTTCTCCCGATGAAATTATCGCTTTTGATGATTTAATCCGCGGGCACGTTCAATACAACAGCAACGAGTTGGACGACAAAGTTTTGCTCAAATCGGACGGAATGCCCACTTATCACCTCGCCAATGTGGTGGATGATTATTTGATGCAAATTTCTCACGTCATACGCGGCGAAGAATGGTTGCCAAGTACCCCCACGCACGTGTTGTTGTATAGAGGTTTTGGCTGGCAAGAGGCTATGCCCCAATTTGCGCATTTGCCCCTAATTTTGCGCCCTGACGGAAAGGGAAAATTATCCAAACGCGACGGAGCTAAATTTGGTATTCCCGTTTTTCCCTTAGATTTTGTGCTGCCGAATGTAGAGGGCGATGACGCTTTTATCAAAGGTTTCCGCGAATGGGGTTTTGAACCCGCAGCCGTACTCAACTTTTTAGCCTTGCAAGGTTGGTCGAATAACGACAATCGCGAGTTTTTCACTTTAAATGAATTAATTAGCCATTTCAAAATTGAAAATATCACTAAAGCGGGTACGCGTTTTGATTTTGATAAAGCCAAGTGGTTTAATCAACAGTATTTGATGAAGTACGACAACGCAGTTTTAGCTGCTAAAATTCGCCCATTTTTGCCCGCAGATTCGCAAGCGCAATACGACGATATTTATCTAGCCAAAGTAGCCAATGCGCTCAAAGAGCGAGTTTATTTCTTAGCAGATTATTACAACGAAGGCAAGTATTTTTTCCACTTGCCCGATTTTGAACATAAAGATTTGCAAGCCAAATTAGCCAAAGAAACCAACGAGGGCAAAAAGCGGGATTTATCTAATGCGTTGAAAACTAATCAAGATAATATCAAAAAATTGGCTGAACGTTATCCTGATTTGAAAGCTGCTTTTGTGGAATTAAACGCCACTATAGGCGAAACTGCCGATTTTAGCGAAACCCATTTGCACGATTTGGTGATGGAATTTATACAAAAACACCAACTCAAAACCAAAGAAGTTTTAGCTTATTTGCGTCTCGCTTTGTCTGGGCAAATGCAGGGAACTTCTGTGTTTGAAATGATGGCGATTTTTGGCAAAACTGAAACTTTGCACCGTTTGCAGCATTTTGCTAATCATTTGGAAAAAGCTTAGTACCTGTTAGAAAAACAGTTGACTTATTGTATAAAACAAAAAACCTCTATCCGAATAAGATAGAGGTTTTTTTTATGATAAAGACCGAAATAATTTCAAATTACGCCAAAAGTACTTAGCCCATAACCAAGATAATAAAGGCATAGCTATAAAACTTATTTTATTGAAATAATAAGCCTCTCTAAAATCAAAGTGAATCAAACGCATACAAGCGCGCGTTAGCCCGCAGGCTGGACATTCTATATCCAAAATAACCCGCGATAGGCAAACGGCTGTTCCCTCATCAAAATAGGTTTTGGGTAAAGCGAGCAGCGTAATTGGGATTAAAATCATCACAAATAAGACAGAAGCCAAGAGCATTTTTTGCATAATTAGTAGAAAATAAACACCTTACTGCAAAGTTATAAACCCTTTTTGTATTTTTGTGCTTTTATTTTTATTTTTATTTTTAAAATTTTAATATGAATTTTTATAAATTACTGATAATTAGCTTTTTATGTATTGGTTTGGATAAAATAGCAGCCCAAAAATCATATTTTCAACAACAAGCCGATTATAAAATAGCGGTAACATTGGACGATGAAAAACACTTTTTGCGCGGGCATTGGACGATGAAATATCAAAACAATTCTCCCGACACGCTTAAGTTTATCTATTTGCATTTATATCCCAACGCTTATAAGAATAGAAATACAGCCTTAGGCCGCCAACTCACAGCAGACGGCAATTTGGGTTGGTATTTTGAAAAAGAAGAGGCGCGCGGTTATATTGATAGTTTGGAGTTTAAAGCCAATAATCAACAATTGAATTGGCAGTTTAAAGATGGTTTTATTGATATAGCTAAAGTTGAATTGGCTACGCCGCTTGCGCCCAACCAAAGTGTGGAAATTAGCAGCCCAATGCGGTTGAAAATTCCCAAATCGGTTTCAAGACTCGGACACGTGGAGCAATCTTATCAAATTACCCAATGGTATCCCAAACCCGCTGTTTATGACCGCGAGGGTTGGCACGAAATGCCCTATTTGAACCAAGGGGAATTTTATAGCGAATACGGCAGTTTTGAAGTTAGCTTAACTTTGCCCGAAAATTATGTCGTGGGCGCGTCTGGCGATTTGCAAAACCAATCGGAAAAAGAGTTCTTACAAAAAAGAGCCGATTTTACCAAAACTTACGACTTCAAAAGTATAAATCCCAAAAACCTGCAAGACACTTTCCCCGTCTCCTCCAAAACGTTTAAAACCATCACTTACAAGATAGAAAATGCGCACGATTTCGCTTTTTTTGCCGATAAGCGTTATTTTGTGCTGATAGACAGCGTGCAGCTCAAAAATGGTAGAACGGTTACGACTTACGCGATGTTTAGCAAAGAAGAAGCCGATTTATGGCAAGATGCGAGTTTATACCTCCAGCGTTCAGTAGATTTTTACTCAAACGTAGTTGGCTTTTACCCATACAATCAAGTTACGGCTGTACAATCTGCGCTCGGTGCTGGTGGTGGAATGGAATATCCAACCGTTACGGTTATTGGATTATCAGGCGATGCACGCGCGTTGGAAGTGGTGATTATGCACGAGGTTGGACATAACTGGTTTTACGGAATTTTGGGTAGCAATGAGCGGCTAAATGCTTGGCAGGATGAGGGTTTTAACTCTTACGTAGAATCTCGTTATGAAGATACTTATCTATCAAAGGAATTAGTTGACCAAAAACAGTTAGCGTTTTTGTACCAAGCGCGTAGGGGAGAAGAGCAGCCTATTTGTACGCACTCGCAAGATGCTACGCCTATTAATTATTATCTGACGGCTTACGCCAAACCGACTATGTTATTGCGCCATTTGGAGCGTTATTTGGGTACGGAAAAAATGGATTATATTCTGCATCAGTATTTTGATAAATGGAAATATCGCCACCCCAGCCCAGCCGATTTGCAAGCGGTTTTTGAGCAAGAAACGGGCGAGAATTTGGATTGGTTTTTCAAAGATTGGTTGCAAACAACCAAAACTATAGATTATGCGATTACGCGCCAGCGGTTTGAAAAAGATAGTTTCTATATCACGGTCAAAAATAAGGGCGAATTGACCATTCCGATAAGCCTAAACCATAAATACGACACCAATTCTACCGAACAGGCGATTTGGGTTAAAAATTTGCGCCCCAACCAAGACACCAGCATTGTTATAGCGGCTTCCGCCCAAACTGTAGTGCAATTGGACGCTTACAACAACGTTCCCGATATTCAACCGAGCAACAACAAAAAGGAAAAATTTACCGTTGGGCTTATCCCCAATTTTAGAAAATTGACCGCCAAACGCTTAAATTTATTACCTATATTGGGCTACAACCGTTATGACGGATTTATGTTGGGTTTGGCTGCTTACAATTCGCCTTTGCCGTTGCGTCGTTGGCAGTATATGATTAGCCCTATGTTTGGTTTTGGTAGCAAAAATTTGGTAGGAATGGCTGATATTCAATATAATCACCTGCCAAGTCAGCATTTGCCCTATCAAAGATTAACTATAGGATTTTCGGCACGCAGTTATCACAACGCTAAAAACGAAACTTATAATTATCAAACTCGATATCTGCGTTTACAAAATTTCGTAGAGTTGGAATTGCCCCGCAAGCGCAGAAATAGCAAATTAAGACAAGAAATTAGTTTGCAAAATCTCGTTTTTGGCGAAGAACGCCCCATTTTTACCTCTGTGGTTAGCCCAGACACGGTTTATTTTGCAGTAAATGATAAAACCTACAATTGGCGAAGTACGCACAGATTGCAGTACAGCATCAACGACGGTAGAAAACTAAACCCGTATAGTGCGCTAGCTGTGTTGGAATATGCTAATTATCAATCTTTTAATCAAACTCAACATTATCTAAAACTTAGCGCAGAGGCTAATCATAGATTTATGTACAACGCGTTTTCTGCCGCTGATATTCGTTTGTTCGCTGGCGGGTTTATTGCGCACACAGACAGAACTTTTGGCGCGTTTCCTTTACAGTTGGCAAGTCGCAATGTTACTGATTATCAATATGATAACTTGTTTTTGGGTAGAAATCAACAAACGGGATTTTTCTCCCAACAAATCTCCTTGCAGGAAGGCGGGTTTAAAACCCCAATAGCGCGTGCGGTAAACGATGGGCATACGAATAAGTTTTTGATAGCTGCCAATTTCAAAACGGCTATTCCCATCCGCTTACATATAGGGATGAAATGGTTGAGAATAAAACCTTATTTTGATGTGGCTTATTTTGTAAATTCAGAACCTTCTTTGCAAATACAAAGTATTAGCCAAACTTTATTCTATAATGGCGGCTTGATGTTGGATATAGCCAATGGCGCGGCTGGAGTTTATTTTCCTATGTTTTCCAACACAGATTTAGCCCGTCAGTTGCAATCACAGGGCAATTATTGGACTAGAATTAGCTTTAGCGTAAATACTCGCGCCCTTAATCCTATCCGTTTGGCGCGCAAGGTGGAAATTATCTAAAACCGAATTTTGAACGATGAAAAATTTTATCTATAGCGTTTATTTATTTCTATTCGCAAGACCTTTTTTTAGAAAATGGAACGAATTGCTACTCCGTTTTGGTATGAAAGGGTTGGGTTTACTCAATCACCAATCTTTTGAAGCGAGTGGAGAGGCGTTTTTATTAAAAACGATTTTGCAAAAATATAAGCCTAAAAATATCTTCGATGTGGGGGCAAATGAGGGCGATTATGCGCAGGCGTGTTTGAAATTGGGTTATCAAGGGCAGATTTATTGTTTTGAACCACATCCAAAAACTTTCGCGCGCCTCCAGCAAAAATTTGCACAACAAGCTAATATACAATGTGTTAATAAAGGCTTATCCGCTGAGACGCAAACGGCAGTTATTTACGACCACGCGAGTGCGCAGGGTTCTGAACACGCCACTTTATACGCCGACACGATTAGCCAAACTCACAAAAGCCAAATCCAACAAACTGAAATTCAACTAATTAGCTTTGACCAATGGGCTAAAGAAGCGGGAATTGACAGTGTGGATTTTTTTAAAATAGATATAGAAGGGCACGAATTGGCTGCTCTACAAGGTGCAAAAGAGTGGATTGAAACGCAAAAAATTGCGATTATGCAAATAGAATTTGGGGAAACGAACATAGCCAGCCGCACTTTTTTCAGAGATATTCGCAGTTTGCTCGCACCCAATTATCGCCTGTATCGGCTGCTGCCTCAAGGGGTGTTGGAAATGAATTTTGGCAATGAGTATTTGCACGAACTATTCGCTTTTCAAAATTTAGTAGCTGTGCGCAAAGACATTAATTTATTCGCTTAATGAGCGTAAAAAAGCCCTTTCTCGGACGAGGAAGGGCTTTTTTATTATGATAGTAGGAGATTTAATAAGCTAAATTAAGCTGTTTGAGCAAATCTTTGGCGGCAGAGCCAAAAGCGATACCCTCAACGCCGCGCCCCATTAGTTTGGAATTAACCACGCCAATGAGTTGGAATTCTTTGTTAAATAAAGGGCCTCCACTATTGCCAAAATTTACGCTTACATCTGTTTGTAGTACTTCATTACCCACTTCGCTTTTGCGAATACTTGATAAAATTCCTTTGCTAAGCGTTTGGCTAAGATTTTCATAAGAAGGTGTGCCAATAGTAAATACGTCAATCCCAATTTTATAATTTTTATCGTTGGGGATTTCAAAAGCAAAAGGGGAGGTGGCTTCAATTTTAAGCAAAGCTAAGTCATTTTCAAAATCAAATCTGAGTACTTTAGCAGAATGGGTTTTATCGTCATTGGTTTTGACCGTAATTTTATCCATACCTGCTATTACGTGGTAATTGGTGATTAGATAGCCATCCGTACTGATAAAAAATCCGCTACCGTGACTTTTTTCTTTACTATTCTCTACTAAAATAGTAGCGCAAGCCTGCATTGCATCTTCAAAAGATTGAGGTTTTTGGGCTGGGCGGTTGATATTTTGAACTACAGTATTGAGATTTTCTTTGGGTGTTTCGGCTTTCAGAAGTGATTGAAACCCTTGATTTTCAAACAGGTGAAATAAAGAAGTTTCTGTTGCGTCAGCAATTGCTTTGGAAGTAGCTTTGCCAGACGTATCCGAGACACTAATATAAAAAAATCCAGACTTGGACTTAGTTGTAAGCTCTTTTTTTAGGTTATTATAGCTATCTCTTATTATCCATTGGCTGGTGAATTTGTAGCAAAAAATATTCCCAACTAAAATTTTTTCAATTTCTGTTACTTCATTTTCTAAATATAAGATATTAGTTTTCGATTTCAGTAACCTTTCGCTGGTAGTATCTATAAAGCCGCTCGCGGCTAATTTTTCGTTTATTAAATTATACAATACTACAGACTCACCTTTTATTTCTCCTTCAGGGCTTAGGCTTGCTTTTTCATTTTGTTCAGTTTGCTGAGGATTTTTAAAGTATTCTTTTTCGGTAATTTCTTTGATTGTATTTTTCTCTTTGGCTACTGCAAAGGAAAAAGATTTTAATACAATTTCTTTCTGCTCGTCTTGCCGTTTAATTTGGGGATATATGTCGGTGTATTGTATTTCGGAGGGATATTTTTTATGCTTTGTATTTCCCATAAAAACGTAATCCAAAAAAATTAAACCTGAACTCCAGCCTACAGTAAAAAGAACGGTCTGGGTTACCGTGAGGGGTGGGTTTTGATAAATCTGAGAAACACCCGCCATAGGGACTATATTCAAGAAAGGGAAGTAAGCAATGGCAGTTTTTTTGTACAGGGGCAGTACATTATACATCGTTTTGTGCCCTTCTGTTTCTATTCGTACTTCTGTATGATGGTTTTTAGGAACTTTAAATTTTAGGCTTGCGCCCTGCCCATAGAACGAATCATTGAGATAGAGTTTGGATTTTTCATTAGGTAATTGGAAAGTAACAGTTTGTTTTTTACTTACAAAAAATCCTCCAACGATAGCGCAGCTGCTCAAGTGTGATAAAGTTGCAATTAGGCTAAACGCCAATAGTAGTTTTGAAAACATAAAAACGGGTTTAAAATAAAAAAATTTATAGAGCTAATTTATTCGTATTGTGGAAAAAGCCCTTTCTTGCTATCGAAAGGGCTTTTTCTATGATAATACAGAATTTAATAAGCTAAATTAAGCTGTTTGAGCAAATCTTTGGCGGCAGAACCGAAAGCAATACCTTCAACGCCGCGCCCCATAAGTTTGGAGTTAACCACACCAATGAGTTGGAATTCTTTGTTCAATAAAGGGCCTCCACTATTGCCAGGATTTACGCTTACGTCTGTTTGCAAAACTTCGTTGCCAACCTCGCTTGTGCGCGCGCCAGATAAAATACCTTTGCTGAGTGTTTGGCCAAGGCTTTCATAGGAGGGCGTACCGATAGTAAACACGTCAATCCCAATTTTATAATTTTTATCAGCCGGTATTTCAAATGCAAAAGGGGAAGTGGCTTCAATTTTAAGCAAAGCCAAGTCATTTTCAAAATCAAATCTAAGTACTTTGGCAGAATGGGTTTTGCCATCGTTAGTTTTGACCGTAATTTTATCCATACCCACTACCACGTGATAATTGGTGATTAAATAGCCGTCTGTGCTGATAAAAAAACCGCTGCCGTGTCCTTTTTCTTTGTTTTTTTCCACCAAAATAGTGGCGCAAGCCTGCATCGCATCCTCAAAAGATTGAGGCTTTTGGGTAGGGCGGCTGATATTTTGGACTACGGTGTTAGCATTTTCATTAGCGTTTTCCGTTTTTAAAAGGGCTTTAAATTCTTGGTTTTCAAATAATTCATATAAATTGTTTTTCATCCCATCAGCTAGCGCTTCAAAACGGATAATATCTACTGCCGAATGATTTAGAGGCTGGAAAGTCCGAGTAATAATGGAATCATTCGGAGAGATAAAAAAAACAGAATTGGATTTTATGCTTATTTCTTTTTTTATGTTGTCATAGGCATCTTTTACTATCCATTTACAATGAAGTTTATAGTAAAAATATTCCTCTCCACTATAGGAGGGGAGATAAATTTGTTCAAATTCTGTAATCTCCCCTCGCACATATATTCCATTAGTTTTAGATTTTAGTATGCTCGTCTTGGTGCTGTCTATAAAACCACTTTTCAGCAACTCTTTGTTTAAAGCATCAGCCACTTTCTCTGATTCGCCCGTTATTCCGCTAGACACATTTGGGATGGTTCTGATTTTTTTTGCTGCTTTTTTTGATTTTTTGAAATATGCGTGCACACTACCAAATTTTAATATATTTTTTTCTTTTGGTACTGCAAATACAATAGATTCTACTGAGAGACTTTTTTGGTCTTGTTGTTTTTGAAGATTTGGATAAATTTTTTCAACTCTTTTTTTGGGAAGGTACTTAGACCCTCTGCTGTGTGAAGCAGCAATAAGAAAATCAAGAGGCATAACCAACCCCGAAGCTGGCACTCCCCAAATAATAGCGGCTATAGCGAAGTCTGGGTCCAAAGGTGCCCTTATCACGCCTATCAAAAGTGGAATGTCTAATAGAGTTAAATATCTCTTTGAATTTCTTTTGGCGAGAGGTAAAATATCGTGTAGAGTTCTGTAGCCTTCTGTTTCTATTCGTAGCTTGGTATTAAGAGTTTTGGGGATTTTAATTTTTAGGGTTGCGCCTTGTCCATAAAAAGAATCATTAACATAAAGTTTTGACTTTTCATTGGGTAATTGGAAAGTAACAGTTTGTTTTTTGCTGCTTGTGGCTACAGCAATAGTGCCAACGCAGCTACTCAAATGCAATAAAGTTGCAATTAGGCTAAACGCCAATAGTAGTTTTGAAAACATAATATGGATTTAAAATAAAAAAATTTATAGAGCTATTTTATTCGTATTGTAGAAAAAGCCCTTTCTTGCTATCGAAAGGGCTTTTTCTATGATAATACAGAATTTAATAAGCTAAATTAAGCTGTTTGAGCAAATCTTTGGCAGCAGAACCGAAAGCAATACCTTCAACGCCGCGCCCCATAAGTTTGGAATTAACCACACCAATGAGTTGGAATTCTTTGTTCAATAAAGGGCCTCCACTGTTACCAGGGTTTACGCTTACGTCTGTTTGCAAAACTTCGTTGCCAGCCTCGCTTGTGCGCGCGCCAGATAAAATACCTTTGCTGAGTGTTTGGCCAAGGCTTTCATAGGAAGGCGTACCAATAGTAAACACGTCAATCCCAATTTTATAGTTTTTATCAGTCGGTATTTCAAAAGCAAAAGGGGAAGTGGCTTCAATTTTAAGCAAAGCCAAGTCATTTTCAAAATCAAATCTAAGTACTTTGGCAGAATGGGTTTTGCCATCGTTAGTTTTGACCGTAATTTTATCCATATTCGCCACCACGTGATAATTGGTAATTAGATAGCCATCCGTACTGATAAAAAAGCCGCTACCGTGTCCTTTTTCTTTGTTTTTTTCCACCAAAATCGTAGCACAAGCCTGCATAGCATTTTCAAAAGATTGAGGTTTTTGAGCTGGACGGTTGATATTTTGAACTGCTGTATTAGCATTTCCATTAGCATTTTCTGCTTTTAAAAGTGCTTTAAACTCTTGGTTTTCAAATAGTTCGTGTAGATTATTTTCACAAGCATCTTTTAATGCTTTGGAGATAACGCTATCCTGAATAAGTGAGTTTTCGGCTGCAAAAAGACCAGAAGCGGACGGTATAGTAAACTCTTTTTTGGTGTTGTCGTAGGCATCTTTTATTGTCCATTTGCAACTCAATCTATAGTAAAAATAGCCGCGAAATATAGCTTGCGCCCACAGAGCACCGTTGGGAGTTTTTGTGTCTTTCTGAGACATATAGTAAGCTTTGCTATTCCGAATAGAAATGACTTGTAGTTCTGTGATTTCGCCTTCTAAATAAATGCCGTTGGTCTTGGATTTTAATAAATTGGCGTTGGTGCTATCTATAAAACCACCTTTTAGTAATGCTTGGTTTAAAATATATGCTAATCCACCAGCTTCGCCCTTTATTTCCCCTTCCGCACTTGGAGTAGCCCTTGCGCTTGAAGCGGTATCAATCTGTTTTTCTGCTTTTTTTTGATTTCTGAAGTAGTAACCTACGTCAACTGTTGTTCCTGTATTTTTTTCTTTCGTTACTGCAAATTCAAAAGAGGTAATGGATACATCTTTTTGCTCTTTTTGTTTTTGGATATTTGGGTAGATTTTTTTAAAATCTTTAGATGGCGTATATTTCAATGATTTTATGTTTCTTCTTGCTATTCCAAAATCAAACGGAGCTATCACCGAGAAACCTATTATCCCACCCGTGAGAAGCCCAACACCACCAAGCTCGCTGTCTAAACTCTTAAAAAGCCCCCAAGTTATTCCCATTGAAACAGGAATATCTAACCAACCTAAGTATAATTTAGAACCTCGTTTGTACAGAGGTAAAACGTCATATAGAGTTTTGTAACCTTCTGTTTCGACCCGCAATTGAGAATTAAATCTTTTGGGGACTTTAATTTTTAGGTTTTCGCCTTGCCCATAGAGTGAATCATTGATGTAAAGTTTTGATTTTTCGTTGGGTAATTGAAAGGTTACAGTTTGTTGCTTTTCGCCAGTAGATACAGCGATAGCGCTAACGCAGCTACTCAAATGCAATAAAGTTGCAATTAGGCTTAAAGCCAATAATAATTTTGAAGACATAATATGGATTTAAAATAAAAAAGTTACACAGTTAATCGAGCTCCCCTCATAGACTTAATAAGCCAAATTGAGTTGTTTGAGCAAGTCTTTGGCAGCAGAGCCAAAAGCGATACCTTCCACGCCGCGCCCCATTAGTTTGGAATTAACCACGCCAATGAGTTGGAATTCTTTACTCAATAAAGGACCTCCACTGTTACCAGGGTTTACACTCACGTCTGTTTGCAAAACTTCATTGCCAACCTCGCTTGTGCGCGTTCCAGATAAAATACCTTTGCTGAGTGTTTGGCCAAGGCTTTCATAGGAAGGTGTACCGATAGTAAACACGTCAATCCCAATTTTATAATTTTTATCGTTGGGGATTTCAAAAGCAAAAGGGGAAGTGGCTTCAATTTTGAGCAAAGCTAAGTCATTTTCAAAATCAAATCTGAGCATTTTAGCAGAATGGGTTTTACCATCGTTAGTTTTGACCGTAATTTTATCCATATTCGCCACCACGTGATAATTGGTGATTAAATAGCCGTCTGTACTGATAAAAAAGCCGCTACCGTGTCCTTTTTCTTTGTTTTTTTCCA
>Ga0209812_10001249_pt1 | contig 18455 bp, 10 predicted proteins | sample JI71714BDNA_FD_187502 | JGI IMG/M metagenome (GOLD analysis project Ga0209812, IMG submission 187502) | Wastewater effluent complex algal communities from Wisconsin, to seasonally profile nutrient transformation and Carbon sequestration -... | ecosystem: Engineered > WWTP > Effluent > Algae...
CTGCGCGGGAATCCATGGCCTCGCCCCACCGAATTGCCCGAGCGCCGGCACTGCCCGGCCAGCCCCGTCAGGCCACCGTAGAGTCCGCCGTCCATGAGCGACCAGCGCCGCGCCGGCCCTTGTCCGATTCCGGGCAGCCCCGGCGAACCTGACGCCAAGTCGCTGATTTGCTTGATGACGTCCTTGGCACAGGGTTTGCTTCTACGGACCACAGACCGCGGGCCGATCGATCCCGAACCCTGCGGTGTGACCCTGCCCTTCGCCCCGGAGCCGACGATGTCCCTGCTGGACGACTTCAAGATGGCGCTGCGTCGCCTGCTCGCGGCGCCGGGCGATGCGCTGACGCTGGTGCTGGTGATCGCCACCGGGATCACCATCAGTGCGCTGCTGTTTGCGGTGCTGAACGGGGTGCACGCCGGGCCGCCGTTTCCGGACCCGGAACGACTGGTGGTGGTCGAGTCGGCCAGCACCGAGCGCGGGGTCCAGCAAGGTGGCCTGACGCCGGCCGAGGCGCTGTCGCTGGCCGGGCCGGACTCGCCCTTCGCGGCCTTCGGCTACTACGGCTGGGGCGGAATGGCGGTCTACAACGAGGAGCGGCCGCGCGAGTTCTACACCAGCCAGGTCAGCGCCGGCTTCTTCGCGAGCTTCGCGGTGCCGCCAGCGCTGGGGCGCTGGTTCCAGGCCGAGGACTACGTCCGCGAGCCGGACGTGGTGATGCTGTCGCACGCAGAATGGCAGCGGCTGTTCGGCGGTGCCGCCGATGTGATCGGCCGGCGGCTGGAGACCAATCACGGCAGCAAGCGGATCGTCGGCGTGATGCCGGCCTTTTTCACCTACCCGAGCCGCTCGGTCGGCGCGTGGCTGCCGATGCCGGCGGACAGCTTCCCGCTGGATCAGCCGTGGATCGCCGAGGCGCGCTACCTGAGCGCGGTGGCACGGCTGGATCCGGCGCTGGACGCGCAGGCGCTGGGCGACCAACTGGCCGCACGGCAAACCGCGCTGGCCGAGCAGTACCGGCTGCCCGGCGCGGTCTGGGCGATCCAGCCGCGGACCCTGAAGGAGGCCGAGGTCGGCGCGCTGGAGGGCGTGTTGTGGGCCGCCTTCGGCGTCGGGCTGCTGGTGATGCTGATCGCCTGCTGCAACGCCGCGATCCTGGTCGATGCCCGCCAGTCGACGCTGGCCGCGCAGCAGGCGCTGCAGCTGGCGCTGGGCTGCGAGCGCGGCCGACTGGTCCGCGAGCGCGTGCTGGAGCTGCTGCTGATCGGCGGCGTGGCGGCCGTGCTGGGCTGTCTGGTCGCGCAAGCGTTGATCGACCGGCTGCGCGAGCTGGCGCGCGGCAGCCTGCCGCGGGTGGATGCGATCGCGGTCGATGCGCCGGTCTGGGGCTTCGTGATCGCGATGGCGCTGCTGGTGCCGCTGGTGGCCGGGCTCAGCGGCGCGCTGAAGGTCCGCGCCGAGGCCGGCGAGGCGCTGCGCGGCGGTCACGGCGTGCTGCGCCGCAGCCGGCGGCGCTGGCTGCCGGCGCTGGGCGTGGCGCTGTCCACCGCCAGCGTGGTGGCCGGCAGCGCGCTGGTGCTGAGCTTGTGGCAGCTGCAGCGCGTCGATCCGGGCCTGCAGCCCGCGGGCGTGTACGTGCTGCAGCTGTTCCGCACCGAGGAAGCCGACGGCCTGCGCGACTTCGCCGCGCGGCTGTCCGAGCGGCTGGCAGCGATGCCGGGGGTGGAGGCCGTCGCGCTTGGCAACGCGGCGCCGCTGTCGATCGTCGGCAACTTCGACGGTGCCCCGAAGCTTGCCGACCGCGAGGCCGCCGAGCCCTGGCTGGCACGGATCCGCTACATCTCGCCGGACTATCTGGCCGTGCTCGGCCAACCACTGCTGAGCGGCCGCGGCGTGGAAGACGCCGACCGCGCCGGCAACGAGCCGGTGGCGGTGATCAACGCCACGCTGGCGCGGCGCTTGTACGGCGACGCCTCGCCGCTCGGCCAGATCGTCGAACTGCCGGTTGCCAGCGACGGGCTGGTCGCGCATCGGGTGGTCGGCGTGGTCGGCGACACCCGCAACCGCGGGCTCAGCGAAGCGACCATGCCGGAAGTGCTGCTGCCTTATGCGGCCGCGCCGACCCAGTCGATGAGCTTTCTGATCCGCGCGCCGACCGGACTCACCCAGCCGGACCGCCAGCTGCGTGATGCGCTGTATGAGATCGACCCGCGCGAATCCGCCACGCGGACCTTCGCGCTGGAGGCCGAATTCGCCGCCGGGCTCGATGCCACGCGCTTCTTCGCCCGGACCATGGGCGCGGTCGCGCTGGGTGCGCTGCTGCTGGCGGCCTTCGGCGTGTACGCGGTCGCCGCGCTGCAGCAGCGGCAGCGCACCGCTGAGCTCGGACTGCGCCTCGCGATCGGCGCACCGCCGACCCGGCTACTGGCCGACAGCCTGCAGGACAGCGGCCGCTCGGCGCTGCTCGGGGTGCTGGCCGGCAGCGGGCTGGCGGTGCTGGTGCTGCGCGGCCTCAGCGCCCAGCTCCATGGCGTCGAGCCCTTCAGCGCCCCGGTGCTCGGCTTCGGCGCTGGGGTGCTGCTGTTGACCAGCCTGCTGGCCGCGCTGCCCCCAGCGCTGCGGGCGATGCGGCTGGACCCGGTCATCGCCTTGCGGAGCCGCTGACATGTCCTTCGTCCCCGTTCAAACCCGAATCGCGGTGGTCGTGTCGGCCGGCGTCACGCTACTCGCACTGGCGGCAGTCGTCAGCGCCGCGCCGACGCGTTTTCATCCGGAAGCACTGCACCAGCAAGGCCGCATCAGCCTGACACCAGCCTTCACGCCGGACGGCAGCCGCCTGTACTTCGCCCAGTCCGAGTGCGCCGAGATCGGCGCCTGCCCGCAGCGGCTGCATGTGTCGCAGTGGCTCGGGGATCGCTGGAGCAGCCCGGAGCGCGTGCCCTTGGGCAGCGAAGCGCGCGTCGACTGGCCCAGCGTGTCACCGGATGGCCGCACGCTGCTGTTCTCGTGGGCACCGGCGCGCGACGAGCGGGGTGTGGATGTCGACTTCGACCTGTATCGCCTCGACCTGACGCAGCCCGACGCCCGCCCGCAGCGGCTGCAGGGCGCGGACCTGCAGCGCGAGCGCGCCGGCCGGGTGCAGCGCCTGCGTTTCGTCCACAACGAGACACAGCCGCTGCTGACCGGCAGCGGTCAGCTGTACTTCTGGACCGAGCGGCTGGAGGGTGCCGGCGGACGCGATATCTATCGCGCGGATCCGGACGGGCGCGGCGGTTATCTGGCCCCGATGCTGCTGCCCGCGCCGATCAACACCCGCTTCGACGATTCGATCGGCTGGATCGCCAATGACGCCCGCACGATGCTGCTCAGCTCGAACCGGCCCGGCACGCTCGGAGAGAGCGATCTGTACCTCGCCCGCTGCGAGAACGGTCGCTGGTCGGAGCCGGTCTCGCTGGGCGAGGCGGTGAACTCGCGCTGGAATGACTTCGGGCCGCGACTCAGCCCGGACGGGCAGACGCTGCTCTACACCTCGACCCGCCCCGACGACGATCAAGGTGCCGGCTTACTGCAGATCTGGTCGATCCCGGTTGCCGAGATCCCCGCACTTGCCGGCCTCCGCGATGAAGACCAAAGCACCGGGGCGGACTGCCATGACTGAGCGACGCTCCTTCACTGATCTATCGACCACCCCGATTCCACCGCGGCTGCACGCAGCGCCACTCACCGCAAGGAACCCGACATGACCCTCATGACCGAAGCCCGCCAGGCGCTGCGCAGCCTGCTGCGGCAGCCCGGCTTTTTCCTCACCGCGGTCCTGACGCTGGCGCTTGGCGTGGGTGCGGTGTCCGCCGTCTACAGCGTGGTCCACGGCGTGCTGCTGAAGCCGCTGCCCTACCCCGAGCCCGAGCGGATCGTCGATGTGCGGCGGGTGCAGGGCCAGTACGGTGGGCCCGTGTCGCGGCCGCTGTATCTGGACTGGCAGGCCGGCAGCACCGAGCACTTCACGGCGCTGGCCGCCTGGACCGGGCGCATCGGCACGCTCACCGCCGAGTCCGGCGCCGAGCGGGTGCAGATGCTGCAGGTGACGCCGAGCTTCTTTCCGCTGATGGGGCTAGCGCCGGCGGCCGGACGCTGGTTCGACGAGGCCGAGGAGGCCCGCGGCGAGCGGGTGACCGTGCTGAGCCACGCGCTGTGGCAGTCGCGCTATGCCGGGGACCCGGCCATCGTCGGCCGGACGCTGACGATCGACGGCCGGCCGCATACGGTGGTGGGCGTGGCGCCGGCGGCGCTGAAGCTGCCCGAGGCCGCCGAGCTGTACGTGCCGACCTTCCTGCCGACCGCCGGCACCGGCCGCGGCTACAACCACCTGCGGGTGCTGGGCCGGCTGGCGCCGGGCGTGACCGAGCCCGCCGCGCTGGCCCGGCTCCAGGCGCTCAATGCCGGACTGGCCGCGCAGTATCCGGAGGAACACGCCAAGCTGGACGCACGCCTCGTGCCGCTGGCGACGATGGCGCAGGGCGGGCTGTCCGGCGCGCTGTGGAACCTGTTCGCGGCGGCGCTGCTGGTGCTTTTGATCGCCTGCGCCAATCTGGCCAACCTGATGCTGGCCCGCGCCGGGCAGCGCGAGGCCGAGCTGGCGGTGCGCGCGGCGCTGGGCGCGAGTCGGGCGCGGCTGGCCGGCGTCACGCTGATCGAGGCCGGGCTGATCGGGCTGATCGGCGGCGCGGGGGGCGTGCTGCTGGCCGCACTCGGCGTGCCGCTGCTGTTGGCCAGCGCCCCGGACCTGCTGCCGGCGCAGGCCGAGGTGCGGCTGGACGTCGGCGTGGTCGCGGCCAGCCTGGCGCTCGGGCTGATCACGGTGCTGCTCTTCGCCCTGCTGCCGGCGCACAAGGCCGCGCGGACCGCGCCGGCCGGCCAGCTGACCGAAGCCGGTCGCGGCCCGGCCGCCAGTCGCCGCGGCGCGCGGGTGCGGCGCGCGCTGGTGGTCACCGAGGTGGCCCTCGCGCTGGCGCTGCTGGCCGGTGCCGGGCTGATGATCGAGAGCCTGCGCCGACTGGGCGCGGTCGATGCAGGTGTCGAGACCCGCGGCGTGCTCACCGCCAGCGTGGTGCTAACGCTGCCGCCCGGCCCGGATGACGAGGGCTGGGAGGACGCTTATCGGCGCGTATCCAGCGGACTGGCGCCGCGTATCGACGCCGTGCTGGCCGCCGTTGCCGCACTGCCCGGCGTCGAGGCGGTCGGCATCAGCGATGCATTGCCGCTGTCGGCGATCGACAACATGAGCTCGACGATCCGCCTGATCGGTGCCGACACCCCGGAGGGCAAGGAGCCCGGCGCGAACTGGCGCTTCGTCAATCCGGATTACTTCGCCGCGGTCGGCCAGCGCATCGAGCAGGGTCGCGGGCTCACGGATGCCGACGCGCGCATCGGCGAGGTGCCGAGCACTGCGCTGGTCAACCGCCGCTTCGCCGAGCAGAACCTCGGCGGCGCCGAGGCCGCGATCGGCCGGCAGATCGAGTTCCTCGGCGGCCCGAAGACCGTGGTCGGCGTGGTCGCCGACGCCCGGCTCAACGGCCCGGCCCGCGAGGTGGTGCCGGAGGTCTATCTGCATCACCACCACGCCATCCACGAGCAGCTCTACCTCGCGCTGCGGGTGCAGGGCGATCCGCTGGCGCTGGCCGAGCCGCTGCGCCGCGCGCTGAAGGATCTCGACCCGACCATCCCGGTCAGCGAGCTGCGGCCTTTCACGGCGCTGGCCGACGCGCTGACCGGCGAGCGCGAATTCCACCTGCAGCTGATGGGCCTGTTCAGCGTGCTGGCGCTCGGGCTGGCTGCCGTCGGCCTGTACGGCGTGATCAGCCACGGCGTGCAGCAGCGCCGCCAGGAACTCGGCATCCGCGCCTCGCTCGGCGCCGATGCCGGCCGGCTGCTGCGACTGCTGCTCGGTCAGGTGCTGCGGCTGATCGGCGCCGGGCTCGCACTCGGGCTGGTCGGCGCCTGGCTGCTCGGCCGCGCGCTGCAGCATCAGCTCTACGGCGTCGGCGCGATCGAGCCTGGCGTGCTGCTGGGTGTGGCCGCGCTGCTCGGCGGCGTCGGCCTGATCGCCGGGCTGCTGCCGAGCTGGCAAGCCGTGCGTGCCGACCCGATCCGCGCCCTGCGCGGCGCCTGAACCTCGAAAAACCCCGGTCGACTGACACCGGGGCTTTTCGAGAAACCCGTTCTCTGCCGGAGCCCGCCATGGCCCTGTCTTCCGCCCTGAAGGCCGACCTGCGCCTGACCCTGATCGCGCTGCGCCGCGCCCCTTCCCATGCGCTCGCCGTGGTGCTGACGCTGGCGCTGGGCATCGCCGTGTGCGCCGCGATGTATTCGGTGGTCTACGGCGTGATGCTGAAAGGCCTGAACTATCCGGACGCGGACCGACTGGTCGTCCTCGGCGGCCGCGACGCGCAGGGCGAGTCCGGCCTGCTCGCCGGCGCCGAAGCCGAGTCGCTCCCAGCGCTGCCCGGCGTCGAGCACGCCGGCTACTTCCTGTGGGGTGGCGTCACCGACAGCCGCAGCGGCGAGCCGAAGATGCGCACGCTGATCATGACCGGCGGCGAGTTCTTCAAGACGCTAGGCGTCGCCCCGCTGCTCGGCCGGGTGCTCGGCCCGCAGGACATGAATCGCGACAGCGGCGTGGTGATCAGCCACGCGCTGTGGCAGGAGGCTTACGGCGGCGATCCGAACGTGATCGGCCAGCCCTTCCGCGTCGACTGGGTGCAGAGCACGGTGGTCGGCGTGATGCCGCCGGACTTCGCCTATCCCTCCGAGGGCATCGACCTGTGGATCGGCCATGACCTTGCCCAGCTGAAGGCGCAGGCGCCGCTGTTCGAGAACGCCCGCTTTCTCAAGGCCATCGCCCGCACCGCCCCCGGCGTGACGCCCGACGCGCTGACCGGACTGCTGGCCCAGCACAGCGAGCGGCTGGCGCAGACCTGGCCGGGCTTGCGCGAGTGGCGGCTGACCGCGGTATCGCTGCTGGACGACGAGATCGGCGACGTCGGCCACGTGCTGCTGGCGCTGTTCGCGATCGCCGCGCTGGCGCTGCTGGTCGCCTGCGCCAACGTGGTCAACCTCGTGCTGCTGCGCGGCCTGCGCCGGGCGCAGGATCTGGCCGTGCATCAGGCGCTGGGCGCCAGCCGCGGCCGGCTCGCCCGCCAGCTGGCGCTGGAAACGCTGCTGCTCGGCGGCATTGCCACCGCGCTCGGCATCGCCGGGGCGGCGCTGGCGCTGCGCCTGTTCGTGGGCCTCGCCGACAGCGACCTGCCGCGCGTAGACGAGATCGGACTGGATCTGCCGGCCCTCGCGGTGGTGATCGCGATCGGGCTGGCGGCCAGCCTCGGCGCCGCGCTGCTGCCGGCCTGGCGGCTGGCGCGCGAGACCGGTGCCGGCACGCTGCAGGCCGGCACCGGCCGGGTGCTGACCGCCGGCGGCGGGCCCAGCCGCTGGCTGCCGATCGCCGCCTGCGCTGTGTCGGTCGGCGGCCTGTCGGCGGCGCTGCTGCTGGCCGGCAGCGTGCGCCATCTGGAACGCGTGCCGCTGGGCTACGACGCCGATCCGCTGCTGATGCTGCTGTTGTTCCACGACGTCCGGCCGGACGGGCCCTCGCTGCGCGAACTGCTCGACCCGCTCGGCGCCCTGCCCGGCGTCGAGGCCGCCGCCAGCTTGAGCGCCGGGCCGCTGAGCCCGCTCGGCTCGATCCCGGTGGATCTGGAGGTGGTCGGACGCACCCGCGAGGAGCCGCTGCGGCCGCGGGTGCGCACCGTCGCCGGCCCGATCGAGACGGTGCTGGGGCTGACCCTGCAGCGCGGCCGCTGGTTCGGCCCGGGCGACCACGCCGAGGCCGAGCCGGTGGCGCTGATCAACCGCCGCTTCGCCGAGCGGGTGTTCGGCCGCAGCGATCCGCTCGACCAGCGGCTGACCCTGCCGCCCTTCGGTCAGGGCGGCGAGCGCCGCGAGTTCCGCATCGTCGGGGTGATGGAAGACGCCCGCCTCGACCAGCTGTCGAAACCGAGTGAGCCGGAAGTGTGGCTGCCCGACGCGCAGTACCCGGTCAGCTCGAAGGCGATGCTGCTGCGCGCGGCCCCGGGCATCGACCCCGGCAGCCTGCTGAAGCCGGCGCAGCAGACGATCTGGGCACAGTTCCCGCAGCAGGGCATCTACAGCACCCGCCGGATCGCCGAGCTGCGCGACCAGCAACTAGCCACACCGCGCTTCTTCGCCCGCAACGCCGGCGCCTTCGCGCTGCTGGCGCTGCTGCTGGCGGCGATCGGCGTGCACGCGGTGGTCGCCTTCCAGCTGGCCTGCCGCCGCCGCGAATTCGCCCTGCGCCTCGCGCTCGGCGCCGCCCCCCGCGCGCTGGCCGGCCGCGTACTGGCCACCGGCCTCGCCCTCGGCCTGCCCGCCGCCGCGCTGGGCGCCCTGCTCGGCTACGGCTTCGCCCAGCTGCTGCAGAGCGTGGTGGTCGGCATCGACGCCGGGCGCTGGCTCAGCCCGGCACTGGCCGCCGCGCTGCTGCTGGTGGTCGTGGTCCTCGCCAGCCTGCGCAGCATGCGCGCCGCCCTCGGCGTCCAGCCGATCGCCGCGCTGCGGGCGGATTGAGCCGGCAACGCCCCGGCCGGATGACGATCGTGTCTGCAACTTCAGCCGGCAACGGCATGGTTACCGAATACAAGGGCGCTCGACCTGATTCATGAGTCGGTCGGGCCTCCGCCACCCTCTGGTGGGTGCTGGCACCGGGTGTTCCCTCGGACCGCGTGGTCGTCGAGACTGAGCGATCGACGGACTGGCTGAGCGTGGAACTCAATCTGCAACGGGTCGTCGCTGCGCGACGACCCGATACGATCATGCCTGGAAGCACAGTTTCAGGCAGCATTTTTGCGTCGCATAACCAGATGAGCTACGCTTCGCCACAGTTACAGTGCGGACCGCGTGAGGACAGATTCATGCTGCGAAATGCGATCAAAATTCTGGCGTTGATGACCCTAGTCCTATCGTTGAGCGTGGTGTTCCTGAACCTGTTCTTCATCCCGATTCGCCATGAAGGGGACCGTGCCGCCATTGCCGCGGCGGCCGACATCCAGGCGAAAGCACAGCAGTTGGCGAGGTATTCCACCGAAGCTGCCGACGGCAGTCCGGACGCTTTCGACAAGCTCCAGCGGGCCTGGAGCGCGGTCGGCCGACAGATCGGCGATTTGCGCAACGGCAATTCCAACGGTGTCCCGCCGATCACGGCCAATATCGACGTCGAGCCGGCACTGGTCGCTGTCGAGCATGCGTGGCGGCCAACCTCCGACAACGTACAGAAGATTCTCGGCACCTATGAAATAATTCTTGAAGTCGCCGAAAATTCGACGGCCTTCGCTTCCATGGTGCTGCCAATGCAGACGCGCTCGGATGAATTGGCCCGATTGCTTGCCGAACGTAAGGCTGACGCCAGCCAGATCTACATGGCCAGCCGTCAGGTCGCGCTCGCCGAACGCCTGTTGCGCCGTCTCAGCGAAATTCGTGAAGCTGGCGAACACGCAGCGATCACGGCCGACAGCTTTGGTCGTGATGCGCAGGTCTTCGGCGCCACGCTGAACGGCATGTTGAACGGCGATGCCGAGCGCGGTATCGCCCGGATTGCCCTCCCGGATGCACAGGACCGATTGCAACAGCTCAGCAGCAGCTTTGTTGAAGTCGAGCAATTGGTGGACCAGATCCTGCAGCGCTCCACCGAACTGTTCGAAGCCCGGCAGGGCGCCAACGGCGTGCTTGCCGATGCCGAAATCCTGCAACGCGAAGCCGAAGCCCTTGTTCTGCGTTACAGCGAACAGGGCAGCCAACGCGTCTTTCCGTCGATCTTGGTCGCCAGGTGGGCCTGCGCGATTGCGCTGTTGGCGGCCGGCTTGCTTTTCATCATGAGATTGAAATGAATTCCGCTTCATAAGGATCAGAAATCCAGGGTCTTGCGGGGGCTGCGCGGGGCCCAGATCGCCACTGCAAGGAAGCGAGTCTGGCAGAGGCGACGCGTCGCTCAGGCAGCGCCCATGTCAGCGGTTGCGGGGCCCCGGAGCCGTGCCCTCGGACTTCGTGGGTGCGCTTGGGCCAGTGTCCATCGGTGAGACGGCAGGACGATCCGGGCTGGATCGCGATACCGTGGCCGCACGCAGCCAACGCGACGACCAAGGTGCCAGAGGCACTGCGCCCGCGTTCTGAAAGCCATCGCCCGCACCGACCCGGCGTGACGGCTCTGGCCAGGCTGCAGGCCCAGCACAGCGAGTGGCGCAGATCCCCGCGATGCGCGGCGCACGTCCCGGAATGATCCTCCGCGGCGCGTTTCTGCGCGTTGCGGAGGTCCGTCGAGCACATGGGCGCAAGCGACCGGCTTGACGGAAGTCTCCGCCCTGCGGCGGTCGGCCTTGTCCCATCCGGAGCCCGTCATGCGTCATTGCCCTCTCCACGCACTCCAGAGCGTCCATCGCTGGGGGTTGCTGCCCCGCCTGCTGCTGGCCCTCTGCGGCCTGATCGCACCGATGCTGGTGTTTGCCAGCGACCTCACGGTGTCGCCGTCCCAGTTGGAGTTTTCGCACTCGGTCGATATCCGGACCCGCGTCAACCCGCAGTACGTCGAGCTCAACGCCGACGGCGTGCGATACACGCACACCCCGGGCATCACGGTCGCATCCGTCCGTCGCCGAGGCGCCAGCGCGTTCAATGTCTCCTACAACGCGGGGGATTTCCCGGTCGGCACCCACAACGCGAGCGTCACCTTTTCCGCCCCGGACGGGCGCAGCGTCAGCTTGCCGATCCAGATCGTCGCCACCACCGACCGCTCCGACACCCCCGCATCCGACCCCGTCCGGATCCTCGGCACGCCGGACACCCCCGAACCCACCAGCCGACCGGCGCCCGACACCGATCCCGTTGACCTCACGCCCTCCCGTCAACGAAACATCCCTGCGCCCGTCACGCCAGCGCCCCGGACTCCCGTGCCGGATCCATCCGCCACCAACGCCACGACCACACCCGTCACCAGCGTGCCGCCGACCCCCGACACATCGGCCCCCTTGACCGTGACGCCCCCCGCACTCGAATTCGAAGTCCTCGCCGGCCAGCGAGTCCGCGTCGTCCCGCAGAAGGTCACGGTCAACCCACCGGGCGGGTACGGCTGGGAAGGGACGGCCGGCGTCAATATCGCCCGGACGCCGACGACGTCGCTCGACGTCTCGATCGATACGAGCGCGTTTCCGATCGGGGTCCATGCCACGAAGGCCGTCTTCGTCGGGGCGGATGGCCGTCGGGTCGAGTTGCCGATCCGGGTGGTCGTGGCCTCGAGCACCGGGGTGTTGAAGGTCAATCGCCAGCAATTGGCCTTTGGCGGCGTGCTGGGCGAGATGACCGCCCGCGAATCCGTCGAACTGAGCTACACCGGCCAGGGCCAGCGCGGTTGGACCGCGACGGGACCGAACTGGCTGACGCTGGATCCACCCAGCGGCGAGGCGTCCCTGATCGCGCCCGCCCGCATCAGCATCAGCGTCAACGAATCGGTCCTGAGCGGCAGCCGGATTCGCGAGCAGGGGGAGATCACGGTCAGTGACGGCAGCACCACGCACAAGATCGCGGTCTCGCTGGCCGCGTTGGCCGCCGGCGCACCGAGGGTGGAACTGACCGGCCTCGAGGTCACGCAGGGCATCCAGAACCTCTACAACGACGCGCCCTTCGTCGCCCAGCGCCCCGCCTTTGTCCGCGCCCACCTGCAGTCGCTGGTGGGGACCGACATCGACAGCGTCAGCGCCCAGCTGGTCGGCACCCGCAGCGATGGCACCCCGCTCGGGATACTGACGCCGGACAATGCCGGCGGCGCGATCCGGATCAGCGCCCTGCCGGACCGGGGCAAGCTCGAGGACAGCCTGTACTTCAGGCTGCCGCCGGACTGGCTGACGGGTCAGGTCAGCCTGCGTCTGCAGGGTCTGAGCGAGGCGATTGCCTGCGCCGACCCGGCCGAGCGCAGCACCCCGGGCGCGGTCGCGAACGACTGCACCGTATCGCTGAGCTACGAGACGATCCCGACGCTGCCGATCACCTACGTGCTGTTTTCCGAACACGCCAACCGCACGTTCTACACTGCCAATGCCGCCCACGCCGCGGCGACCACCCGGCAATTGCGCGCCGGCTTGCCGATTCCAAGTGTCGATTCGCAGATTCTGCCCACCACGCAGTATTTCTCCGGGGCACGGCAGAATTCCGCCGGCAACCGCATCGCGCTGGCGACCGTCAAGACCATTCATGCCGCAGCACCGATTGCTGACCAGCGACGACATTATTACGGACTGTTCGCCCGTTACGATAACCAGGACCCCACGAAGCCAGTGCAGGGCGGGCCGGGTGGCGTCGCCAACGTCCCGGGCTTTACCGGCATGGGCGAGTATTACCCGTTCCAGGAGATGGGCACCCTCAACATGCACGAGATCGGCCACAATCTGGGCCGTTCCCACGTGTACTGCCCGGGCGGCAACGCGGCGAATCCCGATAGCACCTATCCGATCCCGGAGGGCCGGATCAGCAGCGCCGTCACCGGCCCGGAAGCCTATCACGGCTTCAATATCGAGACGCTGAAAATCCACCCGCCGACTGCTTATGACTACATGAGCTATTGCGGCAACAGCTGGATCTCGCCGCACACCTACAAGGCGATGATGGCGCGATTGAAGATCCATTATCTGGACGCTCAATCCGGCCCCGGATCCACGCAGATCGGTGCCTCACCCGGCAGCCGACTGGTGGTGATCAGCGGCAGCCTGCAGGGCAACAGCAGCGGCAGCATCGACCGCGTCGTCGACGACATCGCCACCGGTCCGGTGACCGTGCCGCGGTCTTCCATGCACAGCGTGCGCCTGGATGACGCCAACGGCCAGTTGATCGCGACCTACCCGGTCACCGCGCAGACCGTGGCCGGCCAGGACGGCGCCGCCAGCGTCGGCTATCTGCTCGCGGTGCCGCGCCCGGACACGCTCGGACGCGTCACGGTTCAGTATCAGGACCGCCCGCTGGCGGAGCGGCAGGCCTCGGCGAATGCACCGACGCTCACGCTGCTGGCACCGACCGCCGGCGAGTCGCTGCAGGGCCAGGCGCTGACGATCCGCTGGGAGGCCAGCGACGCCGACGGGGACGCGCTGAGCTACAGCGTGGACTACAGCCGCGACGACGGGGCCAACTGGACGCGGATCGCAACCGACTGGCCCGAGTCGCAGATCAAGGTCGACAGCGCCGGGCTCCCGGGCTCCGCGGCCGCGCGCATCCGTGTGGCGGCGAACGACGGTTTCCTGACCACCTTCGCCCTCTCGGAGGCCTTCACGGTTTCGGACCAGCCGCCGGTGGCCGGCATCCTCACGACCGTGCTCAACGCCCAGTACGTGGCCGGCCAGCGCATCGATCTGCAGGGCATGGCCCACGACCGCGAAGACGGCGTCCTCGACACGCTGAGCTGGTACTCCGACCGCGACGGCCTGCTGGGCAGCGGCCCGTCATTGTCGATCTACGCCGACGCACTCAGCGAAGGGCCCCACCAGATCCGCGTCGAGGCCACCGACAGCCAGGGCCAGCGCAGTGCCGGTGTCGCAGCAGGCTCGCCGCTGCGCGACAGCGTCCAGATCGAGGTGTCGCATACCCTGCCCGCGATGGCGGACCTGCTGGCATCCGACCCGCCCTCCGAGCCGATGGCCGCCGACGAACCGACCGCCGCAGAGCCCGTCGCGGACATCCCCGATCCGACGTCGGACGATTTGATCATCGTGATGCCACCCGACAACAACAGCTTCCCGATCCCGGCCGGTCGCGAACTGCCGCGGGAACAGCGGATCTATTCCGAATCCGGCGGCCACTATCTGATCTTCCAGGCCGACGGCAACGTCGTCGTTTACACCGTGGACGACGCCTACGTCTGGGGCTTGCAGAGCATCACCGACCGCTATTCGGCCGTGCAGTACGTGCGAATGCAGGATGACGGCAACTTCGCCGTCTACGCCGCCGGCGAGGAATACATCTGGTCCGCCCTGCAAGAGAATCCGGACCCGAGCGCGTACTTGAGCCTGACGCCGGACGGCGTGCTGCAGCTGGTTTCCGGCCAGTCGGGTCAGGTCCTGTGGCAAAGCCAGTAAACGGCGAGCGTTGAATACCGGAGCCGGACAGACGCTGTCCGGTTCCGGTCGCCTCGATCGCCTCGATCGCACTCGCTGCCGATGTCAGCCATGGCACGGGAGTTGCTACCGAAGGCTTCCTGCCGCTTGTGGCCGCCAACATGCCTCTGTTCTCCCGCTTCGGCACCGACCTGCACGCCGCCTGGCGCAGCCTGCGTCGCCAGCCGCGCTACAGCCTGACCGCCGTGCTGATGCTGGCGCTCGGCATCGGCCTCAGTGTCGCCAGCTACAGCGTGCTGCACGGCGTGCTGCTGCGCAGCCTGCCACTCGCCGACGGCGCCGCGATCCGGGTGCTGGAGGCGCGCAATCCCGCCGAGGGCATCGAGGGCGCGCAGTTCACCACCGAGGAAGCGGTGGCGCTGGCCGAGGGCGTTGACGGCTTCCGGCACCTCGCCTACTACCTCTGGTACAGCGTCGGCGTATTCGACGGCGAGCGGGCGCGCAACCTGACCGCCCACGTGGTCGGCCCCGGCTACTTCGCCGCGCTGGGCGTGGCGCCGGTGCTGGGCCGGCTGATCAGCGACGCCGACATCAGTGAGGGTCGCCCGGTCGCGCTGCTCTCGCACGCCGAATGGCAGCGGTCCTTCGCTGGCTCGCCGACGGTGATCGGCCAACGGCTGGAGTTGATCGACGACATGCCGCTGGAAGTCGTCGGCGTGCTCCCGCCCGGCATTTCGGTGTTCTCCGGCGACGCCGAGCTGTGGCGGCCGCTGCCGCCCGATCGGCTCTGGCAGGGCGAGACGCGCCGCACGCTCAGGACGCTGATGCTGGTCGGCCGCGTCGAGCCCGGCACCTCGACGGCCGCGGCGGAATCCGCCCTCGCGGCCCGGCTGGCCGCACTGCCGCGGGGCGCAGCTGGCGAGGGCTGGCAGGTGCGCACACAGAGCCTGCTCGATCAGCTGCTCGGCGACGTCCGCGGCGCGCTGTGGGGCGCGCTGGCGCTGGCGCTGCTGGTGCTGCTGATCGGCGCCTGCAACGTCGCGCTGTTGCTCGCCGCCCGCCAGACCGCCCGACAACGCGATACGGCCGTGCGGCAGGCGCTCGGCGCCAGCCCGGCGCAGCTGCGACGCGCCGAGCGGATCGAGCTGCTGCTGCTGTCACTGGCCGCCGCCGCGCTCGGCAGCGGCCTCGCCGTCGCGCTGGTCGCCGGCTCGCGGCAGTGGCTGATCGCCAGCATGCCGCGCGCGGCCGAGGTGCAGGTCGATCCCGCCGCGCTGGGCGTCGCGGTCGCGCTGGGCCTGCTGATCCCGGCGCTGGTGCTGGTCCTCGGCGGTCGACGTGGGCGGGCACCCTCGGGCTCGCTGCGGGCCGCCGGTGGCCTCGGTGCCGTCGGTGCCCCGCGCTGGCTGCCGGGCATCGCGGTCGCGCTGGCCACCGTCAGTGTGGTCGCCGCCCTGGCGCTCGTCGACGGCCTGCGGCGACTGCAGCAGGTCGAACCCGGCTACCGCGCCGAGTCCGTGCAGGTGCTGCAGATTTTCCGCGTCGGCACCGAGGCCTTCGTGCCCTTCGCCGAGGGCCTGATCGAGACGCTGTCGGCGCTGCCGGGCGTCGAGCAGGTCGCGCTGACCAGCGCGGTCCCGCTGTCCGACATCGGCAGTGCCGCGGTCGACCTGCGCCGCAACGCTGAAGACAGCGACGCCGTGCAGCAAGCGGGCATGCGCAAGGTCTCGGCCGGCTATCGCGCGCTGCTCGACATCCCGCTGATCGCCGGCCGCGACTTCGATCCCCGCGACCGCCAGGGCGCACCGCCCGTCGCGCTGCTCAGCGAGAGCGCCGCGCGGCGGCTGTTTCCCGGCCAGTCGCCGATCGGCCGCACCGTGCAGCGCAGCCTCGGCCGCGGCGGCTGGAGCGATCACACCGTGGTCGGCGTGATCGGCGACATCCGCAACCGCGGCCCGCGCGCCGCCGCCTCGCCGGAGATTCTGGTGCCCTTCGCGCAATCGCCGCGGGTCGGCATGGCCTTTCTGGTGCGCGGCCACGGTGCCGGGCTGGAATCCGCCATCCGCGACGCCCTGCACCGCGTCGACCCGCGCCAGCCGATCACCGCGCAGTACGCCCTGAGCGACGCGCTCGCCGAGCAGCTGAAACCCGCGCAACTGTTCGCCAGCGCCGCCGGCGTTTATGCGCTGCTCGCCCTGCTGCTCGCCGCGCTGGGCCTGTACGCGCTGGCCACGCTGGAACAGCGCCGCCGACTCCCCGAGTACGGCCTGCGCGCCGCCATCGGCGCCCGCCCCGGCCAGCTCGCGAGCCTCGCGCTCTACGACAGCGCCCGCGTCAGTGGCGCCGGCGCCTTGCTCGGCGCCGTGGTCGTCGCCACCGCCTTCCAGCGCACCGACCTGCAAGCCCTCGGCATCGCCGCCGGCACCCCCGTCGCCGCCCTGCTCGCCGGCAGCACCGTCATGGCGCTGATCAGCGTCCTCGCCAGCTACCTCCCCGCCCGCCGCGCCGCCCGCGTCGACCCGATGGCGGTGCTGCGCGCGGAGTGAGTGGCGCAGCTTGTCAGGGGCTGCGAGCCGACGTAGCGTCAAGCACCGGATTCGCTGATTTCTGGCATTACGACAATGGAGCCATTGATGATTGGGCGGAGAGCACCATGAGCAAATTATTGTGCAAATGCGGCCATGTCATCGTTGACCAAACAGATGACTTACCCTACAAAGGTGAATTGATTCGGGATCAGGATTGGGAGAACGTATGGGGCGCGATCGCCAGCCAGAGCGAATTGGACGCCGATGCGCTCATGGACTTCGTCATCGGTTTGAAAATGAAATACACCCGCGATGTATACGAATGCCAAACTTGCGGAAGACTGTGGGTACAGACCGAACCCGATAAAGATGCCTTCCGTTCGTTCGTTCCCGAGCCCAATCACACACGCTCCAATCAGGAGCAAGCCCAATGACGACCCCCGCATCAGACAATCGACCGGGGGCGAATGTGGCCTCGCGTCTGCTCGTGGTTTTATGGGGCATAATGGCGTTCACCACCATTGCTGCCGGCGTCGCCTACCTGCTTGATGACCCGTTGGCACAACTACTTGGCGGTCTCGGTCTGGCTTTTCTGGGCGTGTCGTTGCTGCTGGATTCGCGCCATTACCGCGCCACACGAGACCCGGCCCTGCGCTGGACCTTCATCACGATAGGACTGGTCACTCTGTTTTCTGGCATCGCGACCTTGCTGCACTACATCATCCGCTGAGGATCTTCGACCCTTCCATTCGAACCAATCCACCACCATGCATGAAACACCGAATCAGATCCTGAATGCATCTCAGGAATTGGGCTTGCCTCCGTCTGCATTTCGTCAAGTCGGCAGCGGACAATGGGGACAGGTGCTGAAGCAGGTCTTCAACAGATTTGCGAACACCGCAGACACGGACGTCAGCTGGCTCTGGGAACATCTGAAGGAGGCCGGATTCAGCCTGCGGACCAGGGATGGACCGAATGTGATCGGCGGGCTCTTCGAATCCGACGCCGGCGTCTGGATCCTGTTCGAAGACTGGGATGGAACCAAGAAGCTCGGAAATTATTGGGTGTTCGAAGGAAACCTCGGCGCAGCGGTGGCCGTGCTGAATAATTTGCACTTCATTGAATACTACATCGTCGATCGCAAATTGAACTGGATGATTCTGGAGAACCATCACGAGATGTTGGTGGCAGTGGGAGAGCCGGCCGAATCACGGCTTCGCGAGGCAGCAATCCGAGGAAGTCGGCTCGATTAAAATCGAGCGCAGCGGGTAACAATCGCCAAGCGTGGCAAATCCATCCGCTACCGTTTCCTGCGCTTCGATCGCCGCCGCTCCAGCGGCGCCATCCCGCCCGCGCTCACCGTCCGCTGCGTGCCCTCCGAGGCCGCACCATCACCACTCGCCAGCGCGACGCCGACGTCGATCAGGGTCTTGACCGCAACCACCGTCAGGATCATGCCCAGCGGCCCGAGTGTGGACATCGATAGCATCCCGAAGATGATGATCACCTGCAGCCCCAACGTCCGGGCAAAGTGATACGCGCCATGGCGTTCGACCTCGGGGACGGTCTGCAGCCGCCGGTGGTCCTGGATCCACGCGACCAGCGCGAAGCCGATCAGCAACAAGCCGCCATAGCCGATGTCCGGCCCGTCCGCCTGCCACAGCGGATCATTTCCGAAGCCCTCGAAGGGCAAAAACGCCAGCGCCAGGACCAGCAATCCGTGCATCAGCAGGAAGGCGCCGGCGCCGATCAGGAACTGCGCGGCGTGGCG
>Ga0209812_10001250_pt1 | contig 18437 bp, 11 predicted proteins | sample JI71714BDNA_FD_187502 | JGI IMG/M metagenome (GOLD analysis project Ga0209812, IMG submission 187502) | Wastewater effluent complex algal communities from Wisconsin, to seasonally profile nutrient transformation and Carbon sequestration -... | ecosystem: Engineered > WWTP > Effluent > Algae...
TTGGCAGAAAAAATTAAAAATTAACAAAGTTTATAAAAAATATACATTATGTTTGTATTCAAGACCAAACCACAACTAGTAAATCTTAAAAAAATAACCACATGTCAATTAATTAATTCATTTCAATCCATTCAGTGTGTTCCCCCCTAGAGAAAGAAGATCAGCTGAGCACCAATGTTGTTTTTCTAATTTTTTTTCTTAATTACCAAAAAACATCAATCATGAAAAAATTGATCTTTATATGTATTTTACTAGGGTTTTTAAACCATACATCCTATGCTCAAGAAGCTGATAAAGTAGCTTTCCAGGTAAGGATGAATAATCATGTTACGAGCTTCCTCAAAAAAGACATAGACATGAATAAAGCAAAAGAATTGTATGGACACACTTGTGATGTCCACCACATTGTGACAGAAGACGAGATAAAGGCCAGTGCTCTGCTAAGAAAGAAAGTTAAATGATAATGGTAGTTATTTTTTCAAATATCAAGGCAAAAAACGCAGGCATAGCAGTAGCTACGGCGAGTATTTTTAACGCAGAGATTTGGAAAAAGAACAGCATTTCATCAAGTTCTCTTTCTCGGCAGAGCACTAGAGCTGCCGAAGCTGAAAAGAATGCATTCATCCATGCTAATATGTCTGAATACAAAAAACTCTTTTTCCCACAACCAAGTCAGCATAAGATGATGACAGACACCTTTATATGTGATAATGGTGGATTCGAAGATGATTTTGATTTCTATTATGGGTATACTAGTAGTTTTTTTTATGGTAGTGATTCTTGTTCGCCCTATCTTGGTGGGCTACCATCTATTTATACACCTAGAACTTTGCCAACATCAAGAGAATTTGAAATTGTTACAACTGGTTTAGATGCAATTACTAATTTGCAGAAAGTGAAGTTCGGAAACAAATCACTCAAATTAAATGACCCCTACAGTCATATTAGTTTTTCAGGTTCTGCGCAATGTGCAGGTAATAATGGTATTAATAAGTTAGTAAAAAGATTCAAAGTTACGGAAGAGAATAGAGATTTTACAGTTTGGTATTCAGTGGCTCTTGAAAACCCACCTATTCATGATAACGAACAACCTTTCATTAGTATTTCATGTGATTTAGCTCCACAAACGGACTTGTGTTTTGATGCTGATATTTTAAGATGTGACAGCTTGTATTCTCAACCCAATTGTAATCCATTTATAATGGATGTTTTGGATTGGACATGTCATCGTATTAAAATACCGAAATCCGAAATAGGTAATATTGCTACTCTTGAGATAGTAATGGCAGATTGTGGCCAAGGAGGGCATAATGGGTACGCTTACATTGATGGAATTTGCGAAGAGTGTGATGGTAGTGCCTTAGGGACAGGCATGCTTAATGATACCATTGACTACTTTTCGTGCGATGGTCTTTCTGCGAGAGTGTGTGGTACCTATGAATTACCTGACTTGTGTAACATTTACCGTTTAGATTCCATAGTTGCGCCAGGTTTTGATATCTCAAATCTAGTTGTTGACACGATAAACAAGACATTTTGCTTTGATGTAGCCTATTTGTACACAGGCTCTATTTGCCAAGATTTATTTGTTAATCTCTATTTTTCTAATGGTGGTTTTAAGCTACCTGTACAACTCAGCAACTCTATAGAGATTTGTAGAGATCTGTTTTGGACATATGAATATGGCGCAACCGTTGGTAATTGTCATAATAATGGTACTCCAGGAGATCTTTCAGATGACTATTATTTTGTAAAAGTACTTATTGATAATACCAATGGAGATAGTTGGGACCTAGAAAGACAATTAGATAATCCTTACCAAAATGAAGACGGACAATTTACCATCACTAGTGGTGTGGGGGATGATGTGATTTATATTGGACCATTTTTGGTGCAGCAAGGTGACTGGACACTTACTTATAACATTGGTGTGTGTGTGTATGAAATTCATATTGAAGCTCCTAATTGCACAGATATTCCTTGTAAATACTTTTCTGGTTATAAAATAACAAATGTAAAATGTGACGCTGGAAACACATGGTCATTTAAGTTGGATATTCCGAATAGTGGTTTGGTTACAAATTACACTGTATCTTATCCAGGAGGTCCTTCATTAGGAATGTTTGGAACAGCACTTTCTATATCAGGCTTACCCATGTCGCCAAACTGTATAACTTTTACTATCAGTTATATTGACCCTAATTCAGGTTTTCCATGTCCTTCAACAATTATAGTCTGTCCTCCTAAACCTTGTGACAATGAAAATGGATGTGACCTTGATATTGATATTGTTGAAATTATTTGCTCTAAATCAACACCTGGTGAATTTTCATTTGATGTGAATGCCACCACTTCTACTGGTTTATTTTTGTGCTATCAAACGGTGGACACGGATGACCCATTTAATCTATCAAATTCTAATAATACACTTGGTAATACACCTCCAGCTGGTCCATTTGATGATGATATTGAACTTATAGTTTATCTTTGCAGCACTGCAGTTTGCTTTGATTGCTTACCACCTCGATGTTTCAAAGTAATCTATATTCCAAAACCGGATTGTGCCCAATGGGAAAGTGACAAAACAGAAATTAGGCAAGTTATAAACACGGATATCGAAAATGAGATTACGATATATCCTAATCCTTTAGATGGTGATGAGATTTTTATTAGATCTTCTTTAGAATCCATCGCTTATGAAATATTTAATGCTGCTGGAGAATTAGTAACTAAGGGGCAAGTTTCAGAATCGGTGTTTAATGTACCATTAATTGGTAATCCAGGCCTTTATATAGTCCGAATAAACATGCCAAATGGCAAATTTAAATATATCAAAGTTATTAAAATTTGAAATTTAGAGTAATGTAAGTATTTTGTAGAGGATAGAGATTATGATCTATCCTCTCTTTTTTATTTTCTTAATTTTTTAAGTTATGCATCAATTTAGTTCGTTCAATTGTAAATTTTTAAGGAGTAGTCAAACATTTTTAATAGTTATCTTTATAGGGATTGTTCCTTTTGTAACCTATTGTCAACAATTTTCCTTTCAACAAAAAATTGCTTCTGAAAACAGACAAATGTTTTCACTTTTTGGATTTTCAGCCACATTTTACAAAAAATATTTAATGATAGGTTCGCCACTCTCCGAAGACGTAACCTACTTATATGAAAAAAAACTTAATACTTGGGAGCTTATCCAAACGCTTACGCCATCTGACCCTACAGTTAATAAGTATTTCGGATTTTCTACTTATATGAACGATTCAATAATAATCATTGGAGCTGTTGGGGATAATAATGCTAGAGGAGCTGCATATTTTTATGAAAAGGATGTTACGGGACTTTGGATTGAAAAACAAAAACTTATTCCACCAGTAGTTCTTTTTGATGTAGAAAATTTTGGTTCTTCGGTAACAATATTTAAAAATAGACTTATCATAGTCGCTCCAAGAGATAATCACGATGCATTTGAATCAAACCCAATATTCGAAACAGGCTCAGCCTATGTTTTTGAAAGGGACATTTCAGGAACTTGGATTTATATTAACCAAAAATTAGTTGCACCAATAAGATCACAAGATGATTTTTTTGGGACATCTATAGTTTGTTCGGAAGAAAATGTATTTATTAGTTCATTCAGAAACGATTACAACATCAATGAAAATGGTTTTATCAATGATGCAGGAGCGGTTTATGTATTTGACATTGATACAATGGGTAAATTTTTCCTTAAACAAAAAATAGTATCTTCAAATAGAATTTTAAATGGTTTTTTTGGTCTCAGCATGGCTGCAACCAATGACTACATTTTAATTGGTGAAAGTGGTGATGGTTTAAATCCTACCACTTCCCCACATTCAGGGGCAGCATATATTTATACTAAAGATGCAAATTCTGGGTTATGGGTAGAACACCAAAAACTTACACCATCAGACGGACAAAATGCAGATCGTTTTGGATATAGAGTCGCTTTTAGTGGGAACTATGCAGTAATTGGAGCGTTTAACCAGGATTATGATGAATTAAATAATACTCCTTTATCAGATGCAGGAGCTACATATATCTACAAACGCAATGCTTCAGATGTTTGGATAGAAGTCCAAAAGATAGTAGCACCTGATCGTGCTATTGGTGATAATTTTGGCAGTGCAGTTGCAATTTGGGATAGTACTATTTTGGTTGTTGCTAGATACGAAGACGAAGATGAAAATGGACAAAACACTCTTACCGACGCAAGTTCTGCCTACATTTTCGAAGCATGTCCAGCATCTATTGCCACTGAGACACAGATTGCATGCGGTTCATACATCTGGATCGATGGGCTGACATACACATCATCCACACAAGACGAAACCTTCACCATACCTAATACTTTGGGCTGCGATAGCATCATTACGCTGAATCTCACTGTCCATCCTATAGATAGCATTATAGAAGCTGTTGTAGAATGTGATGTTTACAATTGGAATAGTTTGTCCCTGACACAAAGCGGTAGTTATGTTTCCAAGGGGAAAAATCAATATGGTTGTGATAGTACCTTCACGCTAAATTTGACCATCCACAATTCCACAAATAATATGGAACAAAAGTCTGCCTGCGACTCCATCATCTGGAATGGTACCACCTACGATAATTCAGGAATCCACACCTACACCACTACCAATATCTATAATTGCGACAGCACAGAGACTTTAAACCTAACCATCTACCCATCATCCCAAAAAAATATCAACTTCACCACTTGTGATGCCTACACGTGGAATGGTCAGACCTATGCCCAAAGTGGTATCTACACATACCCATCTAAAAATATTTATGGATGCGACAGCATTACCACACTCAATCTCACCATCCATCCCACCATCACTGAAACCATCCAAGAGACTCAATGCGATGCTTACACTTGGAATGGCACCACATATACTCAGTCAGGTAGCTATGACTATCAGACACTCAGCGTCCTAAATTGTGATTCTATCGCTACACTAGCGCTCACCATTCATCCATCAAGTCAGGAAAGCATCTCTTACAGCTCTTGCGATCCCTATCTTTGGAATGGCACCACCTACACTGAAAGTGGAACTTACACCTACCAAAGTCAAAACATGTTTGGCTGTGATAGTACGACCACGCTAGACCTTACCATCCATCCTAATAGCAACAATACAACCACTCAGACAGCTTGTGACACCTACTTTTGGAGTGGCACAACATATGACCAAAGTGGAACTTACTCCACCGCATCGACAAATGTTTTTGGCTGCGACAGCATCAGCACCCTAAACCTGACCATCCATCCATCACAAAATATATCCACTACAGAGACAGCATGTGGCACTTTCGTTTGGCAAGGAAATGTGTATGACCAAAGTGGCGTCTACACCTACCAAACCCAAAACTCATTCGGTTGCGACTCCACCATCACACTCAATCTCACCATCCATCCAGAAAGCAGCACAGATATCACCACCACCGCATGTGACAGCCTTATATACCAAGGCCAAACTATTACAGAAAGTGGTACTTATACCTTCGATTTACAAAGCAAAAATGGATGTGACTCCACCATAAATCTTAACCTTACCATATCAGCAGATAAAATCGAAAATACACAATCTGTATGTGGCACCTACCTTTGGCCAGTCACAGGCGAAGCGTACACACAATCAGGCACGTACCAAGCCCTTTACACCAATGCTTTAGGTTGTGACTCCACTTATCGTCTAGATCTCACCATCCATCCCGAATATAATCAAGAGACCACAGCAGAAGCATGTGCAAAATACCTTTGGACCCTAAATAACCAAACCTATACGCAAAGTGGACAACACTCGGTGACACTACGTACACAAGAAGGTTGTGATTCCATCATCACCCTTGATGTGACCATCCACCCAGAGTTTGAGTACAGAGACACCATCATCACAAATGAACCCTACCTTTGGCCCATCAACAATACCACATACGAGACTTCAGGTATCTACACCGAAACATTCAGTACAGAGGTGAGTTGTGATTCCATTCATTATCTTTACCTCACCATCAGTATAGACATCGACATTCATGTCCCGAACATCATAAGTCCTGACGGTCCTAATAGTCAGTTCACCTTTTACGGTTCCAGCATCAGCATCATACAAGATCTATCAGTTTACGACAGATGGGGCAATCAAGTTTTCCATCGCAAAACTTTCCCACCGAATGACAGCACCCAAGGATGGGATGGCAAATACCAAGGCAAAAATCTTACACCAGGTGTTTACACATATTCAGCTCAGTTAATACTAACAGATGGCACCATTATCTCAAAATATGGAGATGTGACCATTATCCGTTGATTCTTATAGGACTTGCAAACTTGTTTGCAATATAATGTGGCTGAAGCTTCCAGCTTCAGTAAAACATCAAAAGTCCGATGTACTGGAAAAGCAAAGGCGTAGCCGTCCATTGGCTCTGAGCTCGTCCATTATCTCTTTTTGAACGTCCTTTATCTCTTTTCGAACGTTCATAATCTCTTTTTGAACGTTCGTTATCTCTTTTTGAACGTTCATAATCTCTTTTCGAACGTTGATTATCTCTTTTTGGACGTTGATTATCTCTTTTTGGACGTTCATAATCTCTTTTCGAACGTTGATTATCTCTTTTTGGACGTTGATTATCTCTCTTTGAACGTCCATTATCTCTTTTTGAACGTTGATTATCTCTTTTCGAACGTTCGTTATCTCTTTTTGAACGTCCATCATCTCTTTTCGAACGTTGATTATCTCTTTTTGAACGTTCGTTATCTCTTTTCGAACGTTGATTATCTCTTTTTGAACGTCCATAATCTCTTTTCGAACGTTGATTATCTCTTTTCGAACGTCCGTTATCTCTTTTTGAATGTCCATAATCTCTTTTCGAACGTTCATTGGCTCTCTTTGAACGTCCAAAAGCCTACATTGAACGTCCATTGGCTTAGAATGAATGTCCATTGGCTCTTTCTGGATGTTCAAAAGCGTGGTTAAATACAATCGTCCCGTTTTATTTTGATCACCTTTCATTCCTAGCGCAAGTTTACAACGTATATATAATTCTACATTTTCGACCATTAAGTAGAGTGCAACGATGACTGATTAGCGAAAGTCACTATAGTCATAAATGGCTTTGAATTTATATTAGATGTCAAGATGGCCTACATCATTTTTTACCTTTCAAAAAACTCTGCAAGTACAAATTGACTAATAAACAAACGTTTTTCAGGTTACTCCTTAATAGAAACGTTTGCTTAACAATGTAGTATAAATAATTATTTTGTAACTATTTAAGTCATTGCCTTGTAGAGGCAAAATATTGGTAGTAGTGATGGGTAAAAATCTTCACAAAAGATCAAAGAATTATAGTTTTTGGCACTATTTTTTGTTTGAAAGATGCAAAAATCGTAACAAAAACGGTTTATTTTGGGTTTGTAAAATAGTGCTTTAACTAAACTATATGAAATAATTAGTATTCATTACATCAATAATTCCCTTAGACATATTAATAATTCAAAGCAATACCAAATCCAATTCCCATGTCGCTATCGTAATGCGTAGTAATACCCATATTTTTATTTACTATATATCGCAGTCCCGCCATATACTCTGTATCCGTATTCCACATCAAATCCATTCGTAACCTTTTTGATATGGCAATATCTATTCGTTCCATTTGGAATCTTATATTTCCATCTGTAAAAACTTCCGCTTGTGCCACTACTAGCATTGGTAAGGTGTAGGCTACACCAGCGCTTAATTGGGCTCGGTTATCTTTTGTATTGGTTTGACCGAAAACATTTTTTTCAAATTCGCCATCTTGTTTCCTGTAGCGCCAGTCAAAACCAACAAAAGGCATCAGCCATTGATTTTTACCAATATATCTGCCTAGATGGGTTTCGATCTCGTAACCGTGATGATCATTATAACCTAATCGCCACTCAGTACCCAGGCTCCATCGAGTATTTTGGAGCATAGCCATTCCGTCATTTCCATTGGTGGCAAAGTCATTTTGTGCCATAAAATGAAGTTCGTTGCTTTCCTTTTGTAATTTTTTGTATGCCCATTTTTTATCAGGCAACAAGGGATTTGGTGCTTGGTTTTCATAACTAATTACCCTGTTCATGCCTGCCATCATGTGGTAAAGAATATGACAATGAAAAAACCAGTCTCCTTCCATATTGGCTTCAAATTCAATGACATTGGTTTCCATTGGCATGATGTCCATTACATTTTTGAGTGGCGCATAATCACCTTGTCCGTTGATCACTCTGAAATCATGTCCATGCAAGTGCATTGGGTGACGCATCATAGAATTATTGTACATAGTTATTCTTACGATTTCACCTTTTTTTATTTGAATTTTATCAGTTTCAGAGAGCACTTTATTATCCATACTCCATACGTATCGATTCATATTACCTGTAAGTTCAAACTTTAATTCTCGGATAGGTACTTCGGGTGGCAAAGTAGTTTTGATCGTGGATTTTAACATTGCATAATTGAGTGTTACAATTTCCGAATTACTAGCGTTATGTTTAGAATGATCCATTTGCTCCATGTCCATTTCTGGCATATTATCCATTTTGTTATTCTTGTTGTCGCCTGTGATTTCAGGATACATTACAGTGTTCATATCCATCTGTTGCAACGACATATTCATGCCCATATCATCCAGATTTCCATTCATCTTCATCATATCGTTCATCATTTTCATACCTTCGAAGTACTTTAATTTTGGTAGCGGACGAACCAATTGTTTGATGCCAGATCCAATATAAATTGATGCCGACTTGGTCCTATCTTCAGGTGTAGCTAAAAATTCGAAGGCTGTATTTATTGTTGGTATGGTTACTACAACATCATAAGTTTCGGATACACCAATGATCAATCGATCCACTTCTACGGGTTCTACATCATTTCCATCATTGGCAATTACGGTCATTTTACCACCTGCATAAGTGAGCCAAAAATAGGAAGATGCTCCACCATTGGAAATTTGCAAACGCACTTTATCCCCACGATTAAAACCGTGGGCTATTGACTCATTTTTGCCATTGATCAAAAATTTGTCATAATACACATCGCTGACATCCATAGCCAACATTCGTTTCCATTCATTGGTCAGTTTAGTTTTGAAATGTCCTTCTTTTATGGCTTCTGCATAACTTTGGGTTGTCCCCTTTTTGATCGCAAACCAATCCGAAGCATTGTGCAACATCCGATGTACATTATCAGGATCGTAATCTGTCCATTCGCTTAAAATGATAGGAACAGTTGGCAAATCATCTATACCTTTTCTAAAAGTTGGGTCATCTTGTCTTTTCTTTAAAATCAAAGAACCATACATACCAATTTGTTCTTGTAAACCTGAATGCGAATGATACCAATGTGTTCCATGTTGTTTGATCTTAAAACGATAAATATGCGTAGTATTTGGTTCGATAGGCATTTGGGTCAAAAAAGGAACACCATCTTCTTTATTTGGTAAAAACAAACCATGCCAATGCAAAGAAGTACTTTCTTTAAGCTTGTTGTGTAAGTGGATTTCTGCTGTATCACCTTCAGTAAAGGTAAGCGTTGGCATGGGTATTTGTCCATTGACAGCAATGGCTCTTTTTTCTTTTCCAGTAAAATTGACAATCGTGTCTTTTACGTAAAGGTCATACCTGACCACTTTTTGGGCAAATATGTTTATTGTTACCATAAGTAAAATGACTATCGGCAACACTTTTTTATAAATATTTTTTTGATTATCCATTTCAGAAATTTCATTTTAAAGTTTAATGGTTCTTAATCGTAATGCATTGGCTATTACAGACACCGAACTAAAACTCATTGCTAAGGCTGCAATCATTGGCGAAAGTAAAATGCCGAATACGGGGAATAACAATCCTGCTGCGATGGGAATGCCAAGTGTATTGTATATAAGTGCAAAAAATAGATTTTGCTTGATATTTTTCATGACGTAATGGCTCAATTTTTGGGCTTTCACGATGCCTTGTAAATCACCTTTTATAAGCGTGATCATGGCACTTTCTATTGCCACGTCTGTGCCTGTACCCATAGCGATACCAACATCACTTTTTGCCAATGCCGGAGCATCATTGATACCATCTCCTGCCATGGCTACTACCTTGCCCTGTTGTTGTAGTTTTTCCACTTCCTTCATTTTGTCTTCTGGTAACATACTCGCTTTGAAATCTGTCAATCGAAGTTCATCAGCCACGGCTTTTGCAGTGTCCTGATTATCACCTGTGAGCATTATGACATCAATGCCATTTTCTTGAAGTTCAGCAATCGCTTTGGCACTTGTGACTTTGATCTTATCACCTATGACAACATAACCAATTACTGTCTTTTCAATGGATAAATACGATACTGTTTTACCTTTTTGTTGGTATGTTTTAGCTTCATCTTCCATTGTTCTCGTGATCTCTGCACTGCACTGCGCCATCATTTTTGGATTACCCAATGCTATTTTTTTACCTTCGACGATAGCTTCTACACCTTTGCCCGTAATGGCACTAAATTTTTCTGAAAAGAGAATTTTTGTATTTTGCTCTTTCCCAAACTTCACCGTTGCTACTGCGAGTGGATGTTCACTATTGTTGTTTAAAGAGACTATCAATTGAAGTACCTCACTATCACTGTAATCAATGCTGAATGTACCCACTTTTTCTACCGTAGGTTTTCCTTCCGTGATGGTGCCTGTTTTATCAATGATTAATGTGTTTACCTTATTTAATTTCTCAAGAGCTTCGGCATTTTTTATCAAGATGCCATTTTGCGCACCTTTGCCTACGCCTACCATGACTGACATCGGAGTAGCCAAGCCTAAAGCACAAGGACATGCAATAATCAAGACCGCAATGGCATTGACAAAAGCAAAAACATAAGCTGGTTCTGGTCCCCAAATAGACCAAATGGCGAAGGTCAACAAAGAAATTAAGACTACCACTGGCACAAAATATCCCGATACTTTATCCGCAAGGTTTTGAATAGGCGCACGACTTCTACTGGCATTATTGACCATGTGAATGATTTGTGAAAGTAAGGTATCACTACCCACTTTTTCTGCTTTCATCAGGAAAGATTGATTGCCATTGATAGTACCACTCGTGACTTTATCGCCAATGGTCTTATTTACTGGAATTGGTTCGCCTGTAATCATAGACTCATCAATAGTGGTTTCTCCTTCTGTAATCGAGCCATCAACTGGAATTTTATCACCTGGTTTTACTTTTAAGATATCACCTAATATTATCTTGTCTATGCTTACTTCTGTTGTTTCACCATTCACTATCTTGTAGGCTTTGTTAGGTGCCAACTTTAGTAGTTCTTTTACTGCTGAATTGGTTTTACTATGGGCACGAGCTTCTAGCAATTGTCCTAAAAGCACTAAGGTTAGAATAACGGTTGCTGCTTCAAAATATACGTGAACTGCTCTCGATTCTGTGCGGAACTGAGCTGGAAATAAGCTAGGAAATATCATTCCAAATACACTAAACAGCCAAGCAACGCCTGCACCAATTCCGATCAGGGTAAACATATTGAGATTCCAAGTTTTGATACTATTGTAGGCTCTTTCAAAAAACATCCAAGTTGCATAAAACACAACTGGAATAGATAACAAAAGCTGAATCCAATTCCAATATTTTTGTTCCATGATGGCATACAATGGATTGTTGGGAATCATTTCGCTCATAGCAAATAAGAAGATGGGTAACGTAAATGCTGATGCAATCCAAAATTTCTTTAATAACTTCTTGTAGGTTTTTTCTTCTGATGAAAGGTCTACTTGTAGCGGCACCAAATCCATACCACAAATCGGACAAGACCCAGCTTCATCTTTTATTACTTCAGGATGCATTGGACATGTCCATTGATCTGCTTGGGTACTCGATAAATTTTGCTGCTCTACCAAATCCATTCCGCATACTGGACAATCTCCTGCTTTTTCATATGTTTTTTCGCCTTCACAAAGCATTGGACAATAGAAAGTACCATTTCCATTTTTTGCTGGTTTTTTAGTTTTAGGTTCTGGAATAGGATGATGATCACCAAGATGGTGAATACTATATTTTCCATTATCCATCTTTAATGCTTCCTGAAAAGTTTCTATTGGAATGTGCTTTTCCATTTCAATAGTTGCTTCTTTTTTTGCAAGATCAACTTTTGCGTTAGATACACCATTGACTTTTGATAGAATGTCCTCCACGTGACTGCGACAACCGTTGCACGTCATGCCATGTATATGATAAGTATGTGTCATTATTTGATCATTAAAATTATAGTGCAAATTTCACTATAAAATGGTTGTGATTGTTTGCACAATTTTAGGGATGATTTGCAATATTTACAAATCTTCTATTTGTCTGCGTTTTTTGTCTTTTAGCTGCTTGAAATATGTAGGGGAGAAGCCTGTTACTTTTTTGAATTGATTGCTCAAATATGCTACGCTGCTATAATTCAACATAAAAGCAATTTCGCTTAAATTCATTTCGTCATAGATCAAAAGTTCTTTTACTTTTTCTATTTTTTGACTAATAAAAAACTTTTCAATAGTTGTGTTTTCTACTTCCGAAAATAGATTACTTAAGGTGTTGTAGTCTTGCATTAAATGGCTTACCAAATAATCCGAAAGATTGGTTTTGATTTCATTGTTTTTGTTGTGAACTAAGTCTATGATAAGCGTTTTTATTTTATCAATAGTCCTACTTTTTTTATCATCGATGATTTCAAAACCAAATAATTTAAGATGGTCTGCAAGCTCATTTTTGCTATCATCATTGAGTGTTTCTACTATTTCTACTTCACCTAACTCAACAGAAATGGTGTGAAGTCCGAATTTTTCCAACTCAGATTTCACGACCATTTTACATCGGCTACACACCATATTTTTGATGTATAGCTTCATTATTTTATGGTTTGTACTATTTTGCCACAACTCAACATTTGAGCACCATAATATGGATTTTTTATAACATTTTCTTTACTCAACCAATCTGCTCCTTTACCATCATTCGCCATGGGACAATGTTGCAAATAGGTAGGTGTATTTTGTTTCGAAACCTTGATCAAGTCAAATATATTTTTTGAAAGTGTGATAAAACGAGCTCTTTGGACAGAAATATCTTTTGTGTCAGCTATGTTTTTAACATCATCTTTTAAGTCATTTACTACGTTTGTCCACACATCTTTTTCATCAGTGGAGAGTTGTTCTACTTTTAAGGCATTTATATTTACTAATAATTTTTGTGCTTTGGCTGATGCAACGTTTTCGTCTGTTTTTACCAATGCATCTTTAACTGCAAAATAATTGTCAAATACATCCGCGAGAGGAGACACTTTTTGAGTTGGTTTTTTGGTTTCGACTAGTTTGTGATCCACATGATTTATTGTCATTTTTGCTTTTATAGTATCTTCATTATTTTCTGACATTTTTTCTAATAAAGGAGTCGCCCTTTCATATTGACAACAGCCAGGAAGATTTGCATATACATCATTAGGTGCGAGAAACTTTTCACTATCATATCCACTTAAAGCAATTCGTTTTAAGATGTCATCTTGATTCGTTTTTGTGGTGTCATAAGTGATTGTAGCCATTTGGTTGTCTTTGTTCCAATCCACATTGGCTACTTTTTTTAAGTTTCCTGCTTTTTCTATCGTAGTTTCGCACATACCACAATTACCGAATATCTTTACATTTTCGGTTTTTGCGTTTTTAATCTGAGCTTCGCAAGCTGTAAACGATAAAATAGGAGATATTAAAATCATCCAAAATTTCCAATTTGATACTGTCATATTATATTGTTATTTTAATTACTAAAATGCAAAATTCGGTATAAATACCTTTAGGACAGTTACAGTTTTTTGGGTATAATTTGTACAATTTATGCAAACCCTACATTTTTAAAGATAGCATCAAATCTATTTTGCATAAGCAGGATTGGTTAAAAAATTCTGATCAGAAAGTGTTTTAAGGAAATTGACAAGATCTATTTTATCTTCTTCATTCAGCATTAGACCTTTGGCTATGGTCGGCAATATCAAAGGAGAAACAGTAGAAGACATCTTTACGCCTGAGTTGTAATGATCCACCACTTCTTCCAAAGTCTTAAATCTGCCATCATGCATATAGGGTGCCGTTTGGGCTATATTTCTGAGTGATGGTATCAAAAAAGTAGCTCTGTCTGCCGCCAAATTACTGACCTTTTCTCTACCGATATCTTTGAAATTTGCATCCGTGTCTAACCCATTATTCATAAATTCTCCATTTTCGAAATTCGGTCCGCTATGGCAATGTGCACAATCAGCTCCTGACAACTCAGGGAAAAATGGGTTATACTCTGCGAAAAACAACTTCCTACCTCGATCTTCACTTTCCGTAAGAGATAGCTTGCCCGCAAGAAATTGGTCATATTTCGAATCAAAGGATACAATAGACATCATGAATTGCTCAAGTGCCAAACATAGCTTGATACTATTAATATCAGATGTGCCAAATGCTCGTACAAATTGATCTTTATATTTTTTATCGGCACTCAGTTTTGAAACTACATTATCCAATGTTTCGTGCATTTCTACGGGATCTTGTATAGGTAAAAGCGATTGCTCTCTCAATGTAGCTGCTCTACCATCCCAAAAGAATCCTGTCTTATGCCATGCTAGGTTAAAAATTGGCATAGCCTGACGATGTCCCAACAATCCATCTACACCTTTCGAAAATTGGTTTTTATCAGAGAACCCATCACTTTGTACATGACAACTTGCACATGCTTGTCTACCATCTTTAGAAAGTGCCTTTTCATAAAATAGCATTTTCCCTAGCTTAACACCTTCGATGGTCAATACATTATCTAAAGGAAGTTCAGGATCACCAAAGTTTTCAGGAAATGTGAAGGAATATGGAGTTGCATCATACACAGCTACTACTTCGTCATCAGATGTACAGGATATAAGTATCAAGATTACTGAGAGTAAAGTAAGACTGATTATTTTATACATATTTCTTTTAATTTACTTGCTCAAATATGGGTTGGATAATAATGTATAATCATCTAGTGTATGTAAAAACGCTACCAATGCTTTCTTTTCATCATTTGACAATCCTAATGGCCTGATCAAGTTGCTTTTATGTATGTGGGATCTTCCTCCGCTATTATAATGATCTATGACTTCTGTCAAAGTTGCTATCGAACCATCATGCATATATGGTGCGGTAAATCCGATATTTCTCAGGCTTGGTGTTTTAAACAAAGCAAGATCTGAATCTTTTTGGGTCAGTCTATATCTACCTTGATGGATATAGTTTTCATATAAACCGTTATTTTTGAATTCATAATTTGTAAAATTAAAACCACCATGGCATTGACTACAATTGGTTCTTTCGCCAAAAAAGAGTGCTTTTCCCATTTCTTCTTCACTAGACAAAATGGATTTCCCTTGTGTATAATGATCATATTTGCTTTCGCCACTGATGATACTGCGCTCGAATGTACTAATACTACGTGTAATGACAAAAGGATCTAATGGTCTGCCATAAGCTTTCATGGCCATCTCTTGGTATGTGTTGTCATTTTTTAGCCTGCTTTCGATTTCTACTATATTGAATCCGAATTCGTTATGCTCAGAAATAGGCACTAGCACCTGCATTTCTAAGGTTGGTATTCCGCCTTCTCTAGTGTAATAAGGATGGTAAGTAATGTTAGCTAATGATGGTGCATTGGTTACACCTGCTCTACCAAAAACACCTGGCGTTAAACTTAGGTTATCGGCAAATCCTTTTTCCTGTTTATGACAACTTGCACAGCTCACAGTAGAGTCTATGGAGAGTCGGGCGTCATAAAAAAGTTTTTTACCTAAAGCCCACCGTTCAGAAGTAAACGAATTTTCTGTGGGATAAGTAATCAGCGGGAAATGACTTGGAACAGCAATAGCATTCAATACTTTTATACTAGGCGAAGGTACTTCTTCTGTATCTGAGCAAGAAACAAATACAAACACCCAAAACCATAAATGTATAAAACTAGATCTCATCCCATTTATAACTTCACGATGCTACTACGATAAGTTAATTTTCCTGCTTTCAAAAGTTCCACCACATAAAAACCTGATTCTCCGATTATAACTTCATTTTGAAGATCAGGCTTAGAGATCTGATTATAAATTCTACCTAAAACATCTCTTACTACTATTGTGGCATTTATGGTTTGATCCTGTGTGAGTGATATGGTCAGATTACCATCTACTACAGGGTTTGGATAAGTTTTTAGTTCACCTACTGCGACATTTGAGATACCTGATGTAGCTTCTGCAGGTGTAAAAATTTCGTTATTGTAATTGGCTAATAAAGTTATGGCCTCTTTGTTACTACCATGTTGGAAAACATTTTTATTCATATTGATACCTTTAAAACTTTGCTCATAATCTGCATCTATGGCAATTATTATGGCTCCGTTTTTTTCTGTACCATTGCTAATTATAGTCGTAGGTTTGTAGAGTTCATCTCCCAATGCATGTATCTCATAGTTAAATTGTAAATTAGTTCCAGATTTGCCTTCGATCGCAACAAATCTATAGCCAGCTGCCCAGCCCCAGTGCATTTCTGGAGACTTTGGTGCTAATGGATGATCGGACGGCCATAATGTAGGATCCGCATGATTATCTATAGCTTCCACGCCCACTGAAAATGTAATGGAATCAAGAACATTTATATCATAACTGCCTAATAATTCATTTACAGCCCTTCCTTTTGAAACAAAAATATATTTATTGGTTACTACTGTTGTGCTGCCTCCATCATGATGAAGTTTTATAGATGATATATAATAATCCAGTCTTGAAATATTAAATTTAGTTCCTAGGTCGTTTGTTCCGCTATCTCCTAATGTAAATGAAGTCTCACCAATGAATTGGTTTAGCTGAAAATACACATCCTTTTGTCCGTATGATAATGTAAGACACAATGTGAAAAGTGATGTAAAAAATAGGTTTGTAAACGATTTTATCATGATGATTGATTTAAAATAATTATAAATTGAAACACCTTTTTATTTCTATTACATTTCAAATGAAAGCCCAATGTCAAACAAAGCTTTGAAATATTCTGCAATATATGGAAAAATCTGAGTGTATTTAAAAAATCGTGGTGATATAATTTACAACAAATTTTTTTTGACCAAATATGAAAAGAAGATGTAGGAAGCAAAAATATATATCTGTCATTTAGCCTATAATTGATATTATAAATAAGCATATCTCATTGAGACCAATCGGTCAAAACCTTCTCTTATATGATATAGTACTAACAACAGTATGTTATAGTAATCTTCCTTCATTAAAGTTTCTGAAATACTTATTAAGAAATGACATTATGTAATTAAGGCTTTCTTATCTATTTCGTAAAAGAATATTCATTATTAAGGATTGACATTTTCAAAGCTTCCTGTTGGAGATTAGCTCTATATTACTTTTTTACAGTTCACATTGGATTTTGTCCACTTCACATGAAGATTTTATAATAATTCGATTTACAATTCTAACTTTGAGCCATGAATCGTAAATTGTATCAAATGGCCCTTATTACATCGCCTATTATAGCGATATATGGGGTATTGCCTTTTTTCGTGTTTAAAATTATTGAACCCCAAGAAGTATTGATACTATCTATTGGGCTTGCTTTAAATACTTTTCTGGCTTGGGTCATACTTATCAATCTCAAAATCAAGTATCCATCTTTAAATAACGTTTGGTTGTTTTTGGCTTCTTACGGCGTCAATATATTGATTAGATTGATTTTGTTAACGTTTTTATCACCATTTGATTTTGCAAAACCACCTATTGAAGATAAATATTTTGCTTATCCGATAGCTACTTCTTTTGCGCTCAATGCAGTCATTATCGTTATTATGAATTCCATATTTTATTCGTATAAAAATGCGAGTACGCAACAGGAATTGCAAGAAATAAAACTTCAACACAGTGAAGCTCAAAAACAAGTCTTAGTACAACAAATGCAACCGCACTTTTTATTTAATGCCTTAAGTAATTTGAAGTCTCTAATTACAGAAAATACAGTTTCTGCTCAAGATTATGTGGTGAAACTGTCAGAATTTTTGCGTTATTCTGTGGAAGCACATCATACGGAGGTAGTCAGTTTAAGAAAAGAACTAGATTTTACGGTGGATTATATTGATCTGCAAAAAGTGCGTTTTGAAAATGCTTTTACCTGCGAAGTGAATATTCCCAATGAAGTGATGCAATTTCAGCTTCCTGTCCTTGCTTTACAAACATTGGTGGAGAATATTTTTAAACACAATTATTTTACAGAGAAAAAACCTTTGCATTTTACCATTACCTACAAATCCAATGAGATAACCATTTGGAGTCGTAAATCATCCATTAAACTAACCGAGAGATCGT
>Ga0209812_10001254_pt1 | contig 18369 bp, 9 predicted proteins | sample JI71714BDNA_FD_187502 | JGI IMG/M metagenome (GOLD analysis project Ga0209812, IMG submission 187502) | Wastewater effluent complex algal communities from Wisconsin, to seasonally profile nutrient transformation and Carbon sequestration -... | ecosystem: Engineered > WWTP > Effluent > Algae...
TAATCTCTGCGGGCGCTTCGGCCAGAGTATGAGCCAGCTGCTCGGCGCTATATCCGGCCAGCATAGGTTCGTCTTGCAGTTCCCAGTCTAGCAGGGCGCTGGCTAAATTTAGCAGCAGTTGTTGCGGCGCGACGTCGGCCAAATCCAAATTGGTATAGCATAGTACCTCAATACCATGATAGCCGCCTTCTTGCATCAGGTTTGGCAAAATACCCGCATTAACCAAAGACGATTTACCGCTGCCACTGGGGCCTAATAATAAACAAAAGCCCCGGCCATATTTTACTTGCTGGCCGATACGTTCCAGTAAGGTAGCGATTTGGGTGCCACGGCCAAAAAAAACGCTGGCATAGTGCTCGTCGTAGGCTTGTAGGCCCGGAAAGGGTGAGCCCTGCTGCCAGCTTTGCTCGGTTAAGCTTTGTTCTTGCCCCAGCGGATAGCGCACCTCAGCAATGGCGCGATAACCGCGTTTGCGGATGGTTTCAATATAACGCGGCTCGGTAGCGCTATCGCCCAGCGCTTTGCGTAGCTGCGCCAGCGTTTTATGTAGTGGATTATCGCCGGTTTCAGTATTGGGCCAGCAATGATGCACAATATCGTCAGTGCTTACCACCTCATTACTCTGTTGGCAAAGTAACAATAACACGGCCATCGCTTTGGGTTCGATTTGCTGAACCTGTTTACCTTGGCGCAAGGTATTCGCGGCGGGCTCAACCTGCCAATCGCCAAAAAAGAATAGGCTGTTCATAATGGATTTGTAGTGAGTATTAACGAGTTTATGACGCAACATAACATGGCTATCGCGATTAGTTTAGCGTTAAACGCTGATTTTATGTTCGCTCGCTACAGTAAATGACCGTGTTTATTTTTTCGCCCTTTTGCTGATTGTTGCATTGACGATTCTGCGTTATTGTTCTACCTTATGTAAGCGCTTACATTTTAGTGGGCGATGTGCATCCTTGCCATCGCTGGCGTGACAAGGTAATAAACAGGAACTCAGGGTATGACAAAAATAACGATAAAGGCAAAACCCCTGTCCGCGCTGCTATTGGCGGTAGGGTTGAGCGGATGTGGTGGCGATGTAAATACAAACTCCGATTATACGGCAGTCGATCCCACAGTACCGGTTAGCGATTGGAAACTGGTATGGAGCGACGAATTCTCAGGTTCGGCTATTGATCAGCGTAAGTGGACGTTTGAAGTGGATTGTCGTGGTGGCGGTAATCAAGAGAAACAATGTTACACCGACAGCGCTGAAAATGCCTTTGTATCAAATGGCACGCTGAAAATTGTTGCTAAACCCGCTGCAGAGGGGGCGCCACAGCCTTATACATCGGCCCGTTTAAACACCAAGTACCAAGGCGACTGGAAATACGGTCGTATTGAAGTGCGCGCAAAAGCGCCATCAGGCCAAGGTTCTTGGCCCGCCATTTGGATGATGCCTACAGACGAAGTGTACGGTGGGTGGCCAAAATCAGGTGAAATTGATATTTTTGAAGCGGTAAATTTAAAAACCGTTAATGCCGAAGGTGTGGTAGAAGCCAACGTGCATGGGACCTTGCATTATGGTCGAGACTTTCCAAACAATTCAAATAGCGGCAAATCTTATACCTTACCCGGCAATGCCAATCCGGCTGATAGCTTTAATACTTATGCAATAGAATGGCAAGAAGGCGAAATTCGCTGGTACGTTAATGATTATCTATATCAAACCCAGCAAGCGTCGCGGGTGCGGACGAATAGCCGTGGTGAATTGATAGGGTTAAGTCATCGGGGCTGGTTTGCTGAGTATTTTGATCGTGTTACTGGCAAGTTAGAAACACAATGGAATGCCGCGCCGTTTGATCAGCGCTTCTATTTGATTTTAAACTTAGCGGTGGGTGGTAGTTGGCCCGAGAACGTGAATAACCTAGGCATTGATGCTGCTGCATTTGCTAATGGCCAAACGTTTGAAATTGATTGGGTACGGGTGTATGAGTGTCAGTCTAACCCTAATAATGGCAAAGGCTGTGAAACCATTCGTGCTGGTTATTTAGATAGCGAAACCTTAGTCACGGGCAAGGCACCTATTCCGTCACCTCCGTCTACAGGTGTCGCCCAAAACTTGGTTATTTTTGACGGTACGCCAAACCCAAATTGGCCTGCTTGGGATTGTTGTGGTGGTTCTACCCCTGCTTTAGTTCAAGATGATAGTCGTGGCCAGGTTTACGAGTTTTTAGTTGGTCCACAGCCAACGGTGAATGGCTTTATTACGCGTTCAACGTTTATCACCGATCCAGCAGGGCAAGCATCCCCGTTTGATGCCTCACCGTTAATTGAAAACGGCAGTATTAGTTTTGATATGCAAGTGGTGTCACCGCCTTCAAACGCGGCTTCTACGTGGATGTTTAAAGTAGAAAGTAACGATAACACCACCTTTGTTGAATTACCGATTACGGCAAGTTCTGAGGGTATTGCACCGGTAACGGGGCAATGGCAGACCTTTACATTCCCACTAAAAATGCTCGATGAAGCGGGTTTAGACTTAAGCGCAATTGATGTGATCATGATTTTCCCAGCATGGGACACTGGTAACGGTGCGGTCTATCGTGTTGATAACGTTAAAATTGCCCAGCCTGCGGCGTTCCCTGAGTTGGTTATTTTCAACAATGGCGGTAATGCTGATTGGCCAATGTGGGATTGCTGTGGCGGTAGTACACCTATTGAAGTATTAGATGCAGATGTGAATGCATTAACTGCAGAATTTAGCGTTGGTGCTACCCCTACCGTAGTAGGGTTTAACAGTCGTGCGCCTTTAGGTGGTGGTACGCCTTTTGATGCTGCGGCATTATTGGCCGAAGGCGTTGTGCAGTTTTCAGTAAAAGTAGTGAATGCGCCAGCCAACCCAAGCTCTACTTGGCTGTTTAAAATTGAAGCTGCCGGTGGCGACTCTGCGGTTGAACTGCCATTAAGTGCTGGTAATGCGGGCCAAGCGCCAGTAACCGGTCAGTGGGCAACGTATACGTTTAGTCTGCAATCGTTATTTGATGCCGGCTTAGATATCAGTGCTATTGATGTCTTAATGGTGTTCCCTGCCTGGGATACGGGGTCAGGTGCGGTGTTCCGTATGCATGATGTGCGGATTTTTAATCCTAATGCTGTAAATAGTGAAATCACCATCTTCCGTGATGCAGTGAATGCTGATTGGACCTTGTGGGATTGCTGTGCCGGTTCTGTACCCAAAGTTGTAGATGCAGATGCCCCTTATGGCAAAGTGGCACAGTTTGAGGTGTTAGGTTCGCCCGAAACGGTATTGGGTTTCCTAGCTAAAGAAGATGTGGCATTTGATGCTTCAGCCTTGCTGGCTAACGGCAGTATAAGCTTTGATATGCGCGTGGTATCTGCTCCGAGCAATCCGAATAGCAGTTGGTTATTTAAAATTGAATCAAGTGATGCAGCTACCGCAGTAGAGTTACCACTGGCCTCGGGTAACAACGGCCAAGCACCGGTAACGGGCGAATGGCAACGGTATCGTTTTTCTCTGCAAAGCCTGTTTGATGCAGGTTTGGATATTAGCGACATCAACGTATTAATGGTATTTCCAGCGTGGGGCACGGGCCAGGGCGCGGTTTACCAAATGGATAACGTTGAAATTTCTAATAATTAACGCAGCGCTAGTAGAGTAGGATAATTATGAAAACAACAACGTTTACTAAAAATCGCGTAGCAACGGCGGTGTCAGTGGTTCTGGCAACCGGTTTGCTGATGCCGGTACAGGCGCAAGACACTACTGCTGCCGAACCACAAGTTGAAATTATTGAAGTGAAAGGTATCCGCGGTAGTTTAGCGCGTTCTATGGATGTAAAACGCGAAAGCTCTGGGGTGGTTGATGCTATTTCTGCTGAAGAAATGGGGAAATTCCCCGACACTAACTTAGCGGAATCATTACAACGTATTACTGGGGTATCGGTAAGCCGGGTGAATGGTGAAGGTAGCCAAATTACCGTTCGTGGTTTTGGTCCTGAATTTAACCTAATTACCTTAAATGGTCGCCAAATGCCAGGTACGGGTTTTACCCGTTCTTACAACTTAGAGAATTTATCTTCTGAAGGGGTTAGTGCGCTTGAAGTTTACAAAACGGCGCGGGCAGAAAACCCCAGCGGCGGCCTAGGGGCAACAGTGAATATTGTCACGGCTAAGCCACTGTCTAGCCCTGGCGAGCGTTTTTCATTGATGGGCAAAGCCGTTCACGATAGCTCAAATGAAGAAGGTAATGATGTTACGCCAGAGTTTGCCTCTGTTTACAGCAACACCTTTGCGGATGATCGATTCGGGGTAGCCTTGTCGGTATCACACGCACGTCGTGATTTTCAAATCCAACAAGCCAATATTCAAGGCTGGCAGGTGCAAGATACGAACACCAGTAATGCCTTGCCGGAGCTCGATCCTTCAAGAGTGATTGATCGTCGTCCAACGGATGCGCAAGGTAACAAATTGGGTCCAGCGTTCTTTCCAAAAGACATGAACTATGAAATTGCCAACTATCAGCGTGAACGGACCAATGGTCAACTTACGCTGCAATATGCCGCAACGGAAGATATGACCTTTACGGTAGACTATACCGCAAGCCGCGCAATTGTTGGTGCCAACAGTATAGGTTGGGGTATTTGGAATAACTTTGGCGCCAATATTAATGCGTATGAGTTAGATGAGCGTGGCACGGCTATTTTTGCTGATATTAGTGGCGACGATGGTTCCTTTACGGCCAATCGAGGCACTACGGAGGTTAAGTCTGCGTCGTTAGGCTTTAATATGGAATGGCAGTTGACGGACAACTGGCAAGTGAGTTTTGATGCGCATGATTCCAATAACAAGCCTGATAACGGTGCTGATAAAGGCAGCGGTAATACTGGCCAAATTATCTTGGGTTCAGATCAATTACTCACTAAGTTCTATGATTACCGCACTGGCGATATCCCACAAGCCTATATTTTATGGCGAAATGGTACTAACGAGCTGCGTCCAAGTGAAATGGATTCTAACTTTAGTCAGTTCTTCCATTCCCCGGGTGAGTCAGAGGTACAACAGTTCCAATTAGACAGCACTTGGTATAACACGGTCTTTAAAATTCCATTGGTGTCGGTAAAAGGCGGTATTGCTCGGACGGATCAAACCATGGGTGGAACGAACGCCTGGAGTGGTTTACGTGGCGGTCCGGGGTTTAACCCCAGCTATACCTTTATTTTCCCAGACAGCATGTTTACCCGTAATGACACAGGCAGCTTTTTGGATCAATTTGCTGGTGGTGGCAGTGGTTTAGTGTCGAACTACTTTTACACCTATGATTTCAACGAAGCCGTTGCTCGACAAGCGGCGTATTTAACCGAAACATTACTAGGTAGTAATGCGTACTTACCGGATCCCTACAATCCCTTTGGTACAATAGGACAAAGTGCGATACAAGAAGTGACCGACAGCATCTATGTGCAATCGGCCTGGGAATTTGATGTTGCAAACTTTCCAGTGCAGTTGAATGTAGGCGTGCGATACGAACAAACGGATGTGTCCAGTACGGTTCGTCAAGATGTTGAGCGCCAAGTAAATTGGGTTAGCCCATCAGAGTGGATCATGCAATACGAAGATGGCGATGCGAATTTCCTCACATTAAACGGCTCACATAATATGCTGTTACCGATGATGGATTTACGGGTCGATTTAACGGATGATCTGGTAAGCCGTTTCTCGTATGGCAAAACCATTTCGCGTGCACCGTTAGGTGCATTAGGAGGCGGTCGTAGTTTAAGTGGCAGTCCAAAACCTGGTTCGCGCAGTGGAGGCCAAGGTAATACTAATCTGCAACCCTTTGAGTCAACTAACCTTGATCTAAGTTTAGAATACTATTATGCGCCAGCTAGCTATGCGGCTATTGGTTACTTTCATAAGAGCGTAGATAATTTTATCAGTAATACTATTACCGATATTACGATTGACGGCTTACACGATATTTTAAATGGTCCGCGTTATCAGCAAGCGGTGGCAGATATTGTCGCTAGAGGTGAGCAAGCGACCGATTCGGCTATTTACAACCAGTTGCTGGCAAATGGCCATGGTAATGCCAATGGTGAAATTGAGCCTACGAGTGCGGATCCGCTAATCGTATGGAGTATTTCACAGCCACAAAATAGCGATACCAAAAAAGTTCAAGGTATTGAAGCCGCATGGCAGCATGTGTTGGGTGAAACTGGTTTTGGCTTTGGTATTAACGGAACTTGGGTTGATGGCGATGTCGAGTTTGACGTTGACAGTTTAACTCAACAATCACCTTTGGTAGGATTAAGTAACTCAGCCAACTTACAGCTATTTTATGAGCAATTTGGTTGGTCAGTTAAGTTAACCTATGCTTGGCGCGATAGCTATTTGTTAGGCGTTGGCCAAGGACAGGGGTCATCTGATGCACCACCGCAATTTGCTAAATCGTATGCGCAGTGGGATCTTAGCGTTAATAAAGACGTTACCGAAAACTTCACGGTATTCTTTGAAGGCATTAACCTGACCAATGAAACGGAACAAGGTTACGGCCGTTACGAAGAGCAGTTCTTATTTGCGCGCCAGTATGGCCCACGTTATACGTTAGGTGCGCGTTACCGCTTCTAACACCTGCGTGACTTCCTTATTGTTTTTAATGCCCGCGATGCGGGCATTTTCACTTAAGGGTTGTCACATCCTTTGGCAATAAGTTGCTTTATGATTGCTGTAAAAAAGCTTTATTTTTTTACCTAATAGCAGAAAGTTACACCTTATGTGGGTTTTGGTTTGGGTTGGATGCAAGAAATCGATATTGATTTAGAGCTTGCTGGCGTAGAAAACGCCTTCTCAAATAGCGGAGCTTTCACCTATCAGGGCTTTGTGGGGTTAGAGTATCCACTTGCAGCAAATTGGATAATTCATACTGAGTTTCGTCATGCTGGAGGCAAGTCAGGTAGTTTAGAAAACGAAGCGGGTATGGGAAGCTTGGCTAGCTTAAATTACAGGCCTTTTACGTGGCAGTTTGGGATCAAATATCTATTTTAATAAAATAAGGCGCTGTGAAGCGCCTTACCGTTATTGGTTTACTGACAGGCTAGAGCGGTTGCGGTGCTATTGGCTACCAAGCGCGCATCTGCAAGGCTTAGAGTAAGTGCGCCCTGACTTTGAATCGTAAAGACGTTTAACACTTGCGTTAGAGTTAGCCCTTGCTCTTGTAGGCAGCTTAAACTGATCTGCAGCGTCTGCCATTCACCTTCTGGCATGGCGGCTAGGGCGGGGCCAATATTTTGGTTAGCCGGACACGTTTCACCACAATTCATCCCCAATAACACACTGTCGGGTACTGCGCCATTACGCATAACTTTTAACGTTAACTGGCTATCCGTACCGGCAAAGGTGCGTAAATCCCTCGGGAAAGTACTGCTGAAACTAAAACCTGCATTCGCATTGCCACTGAACTCGAAGCGACGCGCATCTTCTTGTACCTGATTATCAAAGGTGCGGCTACGGATAGCACCAAATTCCTGCACACTGCTGGTGACAGCGACACGTTCGTTGCCGCTTAACAGCTGTAATTGCCAAGGCGAGCGAGGCGCACGTTCAAAAATCACTTGCTCGGCACTGCTCGCTGCATCGCCGCTGTTTTCTGATAAGGTATTTGCAAGTTGGTCAGCATCGCCGTAGCGCAAGCCAAAACCATAAGGCAGTAAAGGCTGATAATCGGTATCTCCCAGATTAACGGTCGTTTGCTGTGGTGTTGCCGGCCAAGAGAACGATAGTTTACCGGTAAAGTCGTGTTGAACGGCGCCATTGCTATCACGCAGGATCACATCAGCGATACCTTCTCCTTCGCTACCCGGTAACCAGATGGCGACAAAGGCGTCCGAAGCATTAAGCTCTGGATTCACCCACATAGGTCGGCCACTGATAAACAGCGAAACAACCGGAATACCTTGTGCTTTTAGCTGCTGTAGTAAGGCTAAATCTGTTTTGTTACCGCGTTGAAATTCTAAATTGTCGAGATCGCCATTGCCTTCGGCATAAGGTTCTTCACCGAAGACAACGATAGCAACATCCGGTTTTTGTTGAAAGCTGCCATCCACAGAGAGTTCTACGCTACCGCCAGCGGCACTGACTTGCTTATTAATGCCGGCGTAGATCGAGGTTCCGCCGGGGAAATCGGCATTGGTATTGCCGGTACCTTGCCAGCTAATAGTCCAGCCGCCCGCTTGTTGTCCGATATTATCGGCACCTGAACCCGCCATCAAAATACGTTGTTGTGGCTTCAGTGGTAATAATTGCTGATTGTTTTTCAATAATACTAGCGATTGTCTTACCGCATCACGCGCGACTGCACGATGTTCTTGCGCACCAATAAGCTCTGTTTTTCCTGCTAGCGGCCGATTAGCGGGGCTAGGTTTTTCAAACAGGCCTGCACGTTTTTTTACGCGAAGTATGCGGCGCACGGCATCGTCAATACGTTGCTGCGGGATCACGCCTTCTTTAACTTGAGCAATTAAATTGTAATACAGAGGTTTCCACGCTTGTGTGGGTACCATGTAAATATCTAAGCCCGCATTTGCTGCTTGAGGACAATTATCATTGGTGCAGCCCGGAATTTGGCCATGGCCATTCCAATCACCAACGACAAAGCCATCAAAGCCCATGCGATCTTTTAGCACGTCTGTTAATAAATAACGATCACCATGTAATTTGCTGCCATTCCAGCTATTAAATGACGCCATCACACTTTGCGCGCCGGCCTGCAAACCACCAACATAGCCTTGAGCATGAATATGATACAGTTCGCTTTCGCTCACTTCGGTATTACCTTGATCGACCCCACCAGTGGTTCCGCCATCGCCGACAAAGTGTTTAACCGTACTTATAACGCGGCGCTCACTTAAAAAATCTCCTTCTGCAGCGCCTTGTAATCCTCTAACAATAGAGGCGGCATAATCACGAACAATATCGGGGTTTTCAGAATAACTTTCATAGGTGCGACCCCATCGATCATCTCGCACTACGGCGACGGTTGGGGCAAATACCCAATCAATTCCTGTGGCCATCACTTCACGCGCGGTAGCTTCGGCAATTTGTTCTATTAACGCCGGATTATTTGCGGCACCTAAACCAATATTGTGTGGAAAGATGGTGGCGCCAATAACATTGTTGTGGCCATGTACTGCGTCTGTGCCCCACATAGTAGGGATTTTACTGCCGTCTTGACTGTCGTCGATTGAGGCTTGATACATGGCTTCGGCCAAGGCTATCCAATCCGCTGGCGTGGCATATTTGTTATCATTAGGAAATGCACCACCCCCGTTTAAATAAGAACCAAAACCGTATTTGCGCATATCTTCAACGGTAATATCGCGAATTTCGGGTTGGATCATTTGTGCAATTTTCTGCTCCAGTGTCATGCCTGCCATCAGTTCTGTAATGGCTTGCTCGATGGCAGGATCTTGCGCAACCGGTATCGTTAATACTGGCCAAATAGCCGCTTTTTCCGGCGTGGTTGTTGCCGGTGGCGTGGCTTTATCGCAGCCAGCTAACAGCAAAGTACTGGTCAAGGTCAGCAACAATGCAGATTGTTTAAAGGGCAATGGGTGTTTCATAGTTCTTCCTTAGCAGCAATAACCGTCTGCGGTTTACAGCCACGCAGACCATAATAAGCAATGTAAACATAACAAAGTAATGGCAAAATAAAGGCCTGCTGAACACCAATCTGATCGGCTAACATGCCTTGTAAAAGAGGTAAAATAGCGCCGCCTACTATGGCTAAACACAAAATACCGGAGCCTTGGCTGGTGTATTGTTTTAAACCATTAATGGCTAAACTAAAAATAGTGGGGAACATAATAGAGTTACATAAACCGACCAGCAGAAGTGACCACATAGCAAGTTTTCCAGAGCTCAGGATTGTGAGCGCCAGCAGTAATACCGCCATAACAGCATTAAAAGCCAAGACTTTACCAGGATTAATTTTTTGCATAACCGCGGCACCAATAAAACGGCCAATCATGGCACCAAAAAAGTACACGGAAATGTAATGTGAAGCGGCTGCGGTGGTCATGCCACCAATTTCTGGCATAGAAAGATAAATAGCTAAGAAACTGCCAATACCCACCTCGGCACCCACGTAAACAAAGATCCCTAAGGCTCCCAATATTAAATGCCGCTGTCTCCATGCTTCTCCACCCAATGGTAGTGTTTCTGAGACATCTTTTTTGCCGAGCGCAGGGAGTTTTAACCAAGCAAAGATTATGGCCAGGGCGATTAAGCTGGCCGCCAAAATTAAATAAGGAATTTGTACAGTTGACTCGGTGATTGCCCCTGCCACTGGCTGCGGTGCATCCATGCCACCAAAAATCAGCCAAGCGCCGAAAAATGGCGCGACGGTAGTGCCCAATGAGTTAAACGCTTGTGTCATGGTTAAGCGGCTAGAAGCCGTTTCGGGCTTACCCATTACGCTAACATAAGGATTAGCCGCAACCTGTAAAATGGTAATGCCCGACGCCAGCACAAAGAGCGCAAATAAAAACATACCGTATACATGCATAGCCGCAGCGGGCACGAAAAGTAAACAGCCCGCACCGGCAATCAATAAGCCCGTGACAATACCTGATTTATAGCCAATACGGCTAATCAGCATACCTGCAGGTACCGACACCACAAAGTAGGCGCTAAAAAAGCAAAACTGAATCAGCATGGCTTGGGTATAGCTTAGGTCGAACAACAGTTTTAAGTAGGGGATCAAGATGTCATTAAGACAGGTGATAAAACCCCACATAAAAAATAAGGTGGTGAGTGCCGTTAATGCAAAACGGTAATTCCCCGCGCCTGGCACTTGGGTGCTTAGGTTGGATGAGCTGATGGGTGTGGCTGCCATAAAGGTTCCCTTGTCATTTGGGTTTTTAATTGACGTCTTTAATTGCTGCGTCTAGTATAAATGTAAGCGCTTTCATTTATAGCATACCTGCTGCTGATCGCAATATTTTTCAGCATTTGGATATCAGAACAAGGCAAAAAACATCGCTATGAGCACGATCCACTTACCGGCAGATTCTGCCTTACTACAAAACGACTTTATTTTTGGTGTGGCCACGGCCGCCTTTCAAATCGAAGGGGCGGCATCAGAACGTGAACCCTGTATTTGGGATACTTTTTGTGCTGAACCTGGGCGGATTAAAGACGGTTCTGATGGCCAAATTGCCTGTGATCATGTGAATCGCTGGCAAGAAGATCTCGAGTTAATTGCCGGGCTAGGTGTCGATGCGTATCGGTTTTCGGTATCGTGGGGGCGTATCGTTCGTGCTGATGGCAGCATTAATCAGCAAGGTTTAGCGTTTTATACTCAGTTATTAGATGCATTAACGGCGCGTAATATTAAAGCCTTTGTTACCTTATACCATTGGGACTTACCGCAGTATCTAGAGGATCAAGGCGGATGGTTAAACCGCAACACGGCTTATCGTTTCGCTGAGTATGCCGATATTGTTAGTCAAGCGTTTGGCGATAAAGTGTATTCGTACGCCACGCTAAACGAGCCCTTTTGCAGTGCGTATTTGGGGTACGAGGCGGGTATTCATGCACCAGGCCAGCAAAATCGACAACATGGTCGCCAAGCTGCACATCACTTATTGTTAGCCCATGGCTTAGCCATGCCCATTTTACGCCGCAATTGCCCCACTGCATTGCATGGTATTGTGCTTAATTTTAGTCCTTGTCATGCCGCGTCAACGCAGCCTAAAGATCTGAAAGCGGCGCAGTTAGCTGATTTGTATCATAATCAATGGTATTTGCAGCCTTTAATAGAAGGGCGCTATCCAGATCTGGCCGGTCAATTGAATGCAGCAGATATGCCGGTGATAGCGCCTGGCGATTTAGCTATTATTGCCCAACCGTTGGATTTTTTGGGGGTAAATTATTATACCCGTACTGTATTTGCCGCACGGCATGATGGCTGGTTTACCGATATTAAACCGAGTACACCGCCGTTAACTGATATGGGATGGGAAATCTATCCACAAGGGTTAACAGAAATTTTAGTGCAGTTAGCGCAGCGTTATGCCTTACCGCCGCTTTATATTACAGAAAATGGTGCTGCCACCGTGGATATCTGGCAGGATGGTGTTGTTCAAGATCCACAGCGTTTAGCTTATTATCAACAACACTTGCTGGCAACAGATGCGGCCATTCGTGCCGGAGTAAACGTCTGTGGCTATTTTGCTTGGAGCTTGCTCGATAATTTTGAATGGGCTGAGGGATACGCTAAACGTTTTGGTATTGTGTATGTCGATTATGCTAGCCAACAGCGCACCCTTAAAGCCAGTGGTCAGGCGTTACAAAGGTTATGGCGGGGTCGTCGCGACTAATTCAATACGTCGTTACGCTCATCGTGCTCCAAACAGGGTAGAACAGTAGATGCTAAGCAAAAAAGAAAAAATTGCTTATGGTTTGGGTGATACGGCCAGCAATATCATTTTTCAAACGGTCATGTTGTTTTTGACGTTTTTTTATACCGATATTTTTGGCATTTCTCCCGCAGTAGTCGGTACGCTGTTTTTGGTGGTGCGCATTATTGATGCGGTAACCGATCCCTTGATGGGCGCGCTAGCCGATCGTACCCAAAGCCGTTTTGGGCAATATCGCCCCTATTTGCTGTATTTAGCGTTGCCTTTTGGGTTAATCAGTGTGTTAGCTTTTACTACGCCTGATCTTAGCCCACAAGGTAAAGTGTGGTATGCCTTTACCACTTACACTTTACTCATGTTAGCGTATACCGCCATCAATATTCCTTATTCGGCGTTGGGGGGGGCTTTAACTGCCGATCCCAACGAGCGGGTATCGGTGCAATCGTATCGGTTTGTATTTGGTATGTTGGGTGGCTTGTTAGTTACCGCCTGTACTTTGCCGTTGGTGTCTTGGTTTGGGCAGGGTGATCAGGCTAAAGGCTATCAATTGACCATTGCCGCCATGAGTGTTCTGGGGATCATTTTGTTTGTATTATGCTTTTTAGGTACGCGCGAGCGAGTGCCTGTACCCGCGGCGCAACAACTTACCCTGAAAAGTAGCCTGCAAGCTTTATGGCAAAACGAGGCATGGCGCATACTGAGTATTGCCGCTTTGGTATTGTTAATAGGTATGGTACTACGAAATACCCTAGCCATTTATTACGTTAAATACTATTTGCAACAAGACGACTTTGTTACCACCTTTATGACCATAGGCATGCTGGGGAATATTTTAGGCTGTGCCTGTGCGCAGTTTGTTGCCGCCCGAGTTGATAAAGTGCACGCCTATATCACCTTACAATTAATCGCGGCATTGCTGTGCGCTGCCAGCTTTTGGGTGCAACCTGATCAACTGTGGCTAGCCACTTTTATGCATTTTGCGTGGAGCTTCTTTTTGCAAATGGCGACGCCAATGTTGTGGGCGAAGATGGCAGATGTGGTCGATTACGGTCAATGGAAAAATGGCATTCGCATTACAGGGTTAGTCTATTCGTCAGTGGTATTTTTTATTAAATTAGGATTGGCTGTGGGCGGAGCCGTCGCCGGTTGGTTGCTCGCGTGGTATCAGTATCAACCAGGCATAGTGCAGGCAGCTGAGACACAGTACGGCATATTATTATGTTTCACTTTATTGCCCGCAGTGGGTTCGGTGTTAGTGGCATTGATTATGAGCCGTTATCCACTCACACAGCAACGTGTGCAACAAATTGCACAGGATCTTAATTCACAGCAGGCAAATGCCTAAGTTATGTTGTTTGGCGATCTGACAAGGATTTAATGATACACATGGCAACTATTTATGAAGTATCAAAACTAGCGGGGGTATCGCTCGCCACTGTATCGAGGGTAATGAATAACAATACCCCCGTACGTGAATCAACGCGCAAAAAAGTGCTAGCCGCCATGGAGCAGTTGGGGTATCGGCCTAATAGCATTGCACAATCTTTAGCGTCTAATTGTTCTAATAGTGTGGGCATTTTGGTATCGGAGTTACACGGTCCATTTTATGGGGCTATGTTAACGGGTATCGAAGCTGAGTTTCGGGCGGCTGGCAAGCACGTTATTATTGCGGCGGGTCACAGTGAATTAGCGACCGAGCAAGAAGGCATTGAGTTTTTACAAAGCCGCAGTTGCGATGCCTTAATTTTGCACGTAGAAGCTGTTTCAGATGACTACCTGATTAAGTTGGCGCAAACAGACACCCCCTTTGTATTGCTTAATCGACAAATTCCAGCGCTTGCTGATCGCTGTATCAGTTTAAATAATGAACTAGGTGGTTACCTAGCAACGCAGCATTTATTAGCACAAGGTCATCGTGATATTGCCTACATTGCTGGGCCAATGTGGAAAACTGATGCAAAAGAACGTTATCAAGGTCATCAACGCGCCTTAGCCGAATATCAATGTGTCGCAAATCCGGCATTATTTTATGAAGGCGATTTCCGTGAAACAGGCGGGAGTAAGGGCTTGTCTGCCATTTTAGCAACAGGATTATCTTTTACGGCATTAGTGTGCGGCAATGATGAAATGGCTTCAGGCGCCCTAACTGCAGCGCGTGAGCTGGGGTTATCTGTTCCCGACAGTTTTTCAGTAGTGGGGTTTGATAACGTGAATTTTGCGTATTACACCTATCCTAAGCTGTCGACCATTGATTATCCGATCAGTGCCATGGGGCAAATGGCTGCACGGTGGGTGTTACGAGAGGTGTATCGTAGCGCTACCGTTGAGGTGCAGCAGTTGTTTGAACCGCATTTAATTATGCGCGACTCTGTTGTCGCCAATAATCTTTAGATCCATCTAATCGCCAAGCTGCAGCTGCAGAATATTACCCTGTGTTTCGTCGCGGCGTACAAAGTATATGCCGCTTTCACTCACACTAAAATGATGCACAAAATCGCGGCTAATGGGGAGTAATAATTCGGCAGTGCTATTTTTCAGAGAGTAGCGCCAAATACCCGACTGTGGTTGAAAATAATAAATAGCCTCATTAACCAGCTGCCAATTTAGCCAATTGATGACGTCAAAATCGGCCAGCAACACCTGCTCTTGGCCTGATGCAAGATCTTTTTGCCACAAGCCTGCTTGATGAAAGCGGCTGTAATACAATTGATTGTTGTGGACTAGCCCACTGTATCCACCGTTGCTGGTCAGTTGCTCTAAAGTGGCGCTAGCCAAATCATAGCGCCATAATTGCCAATCGCCGCTGCGATCGCTACTAAAGATCAGGCTGTTGTCATGTAAATTAACCACATTGGCTTTTGCTGAGTTTGGCAGGATTTGCTGCATCTTACCTTCGGGGAGCGTGACCTGATACACCGCACCGTCTTGGCTAAACACCATACTTTGCTGATCACTGGCGAAGCTTAAGCGAGTGAAGGTGCTGCTTACCGGAAGTTCAGAGAGCATCTTCGGCTGGTTATCGCGTTGTTGCTGCCAAATTTGATAATGGCCAGAGCGATTGCTAAGAAAAACCAGTTGTTGCTCATCATTCGTCACTCTTGGCATTGAATTAATGCCAGCCCCTTGTACCACAGGCTCAGTGCTACCGCTGCTGTTATCGTAGCGCCAAATGGTGGTATTAACGTGTTGTTCGGCAATAAATAAGTGCTGATCCTGTACCGTGAAAGAGTTAATACTTTGTGCTGCCTGATACAGCGGTTGCATCGTTGCGCTGGGGAGATGGTATTGGTACAGCACCTTGCCACTGCTAAGTAGTAATAGCTCATCTGTTAACCAAAGCAGATGACTGGCCTGTAACGGCAGTATTTTAGCGCTTTCTGTTTGCCAAGTGGGTGGCTGCAAAATACTCAGCGCACTCTGTTGCTGATCAATATAACGTAATTGCGCTAAGCGGGGTAACTCACCTGCCAATGCCAATGCCATCGGCGCGGTCGTGAATAGTAACTCGCCTGGCAGATTATCTGCAGCGGGTGCGGTAAGTTGTTGTTGTTGCCCAGTTGCTATTACGTAGCGGTATAGTGCGTAAGGTTGAGTCTTGTCACGGCGTTGCCGGTAGAAAAAGCCGCTACTATCAGGCAACCAGCTGGCTTTAAAGGCGCTATCTGCTGGGCAATCAAAAAGTCGTTGCTGTTGCTTGCTCTGTAGATTGAGTAAGAGGATTTGACAGGAATCTGCCTGAGTTAGCGCAAACACGATTGCAGAGCCATCGGGGCTGAGCTGCCCACCTCGGTGCTGCTGTGGCACTGCAGTTATTGGCATGGTTTGGCCATCCGCTACTAACCAGAGTTGACTGAAATGCTGCTCATCCACATGATGAAATAACACTGTGTTGGGCGCGCTACTGACGCTTAGTTCGGCACCGGCCAAATGGGTAATGGCCGCTGGCGCTGAGTGAATTTTCAGCCAGTGTGGACTGGGTTGGCTGTTGTGCCAAATCAGTATGGTTATCATGACCAGTAAGCAAGATAGCATGAGTAATGTAATGGCACGCTTGCGTGGGCGCTGAACATTTAGGGTGGGTGCTGTGGTAAGACTACTGACGTTGGCTGCTAATCGATAGCCCACTTTAGGCAAGGTTTCGATATAGATTTCAGTAGTATCTAGGCTGGCAAAGCCTTTACGTAGCAATGAGATGACGCGGTTTATGGCGCCCTCACTAACCACTCTACCTTGCCAGACCTCTGTTATAAGTTGTTCGCGACTTACTTGTTGCTGTTCATTAGTCAGTAACAGCTGCAATAGGTCAAAGAGTTTGGGCTCTAGATAAAAGCGTTGTTCACCAAGGCGCAATTCTCTGCGGCTGCAGTCAAAAACCACTGCGCCAATACGCCAATATTTTACCTCGGTATGACTCATTACCACGGTTCCCTGTGCGCTTTATGCTGATCGTAAGCTTTTCATCATATAAAAATCAGCTCAGCAGCTGTTGTCTATTGTGGCGGCTACCTATGCTGGTAACCCATTAAAGAAATGGAGGTTACTATGCAATATTTTTATCGGTTGTGCATCTGGTTTGCGTGCCTACTGCTCATCTTCATCTTAAGCGGTTGCGGCAGCAGCAGTGATAATAATAGTCAGGAACAAAATGAGACTCCAAGGGGCGAGGTGTTGGCAGGTACTCAGGTCAAATTGGGCACGCGTAGCTATTTACTGGCATTACCAAAAGAGTTTCGAAGTGATCGCACCTACAAATTATTATTGGTATTTCATGGCTCCGGCGGCAACAGCGCAGGCATGCAGCAGCTGGCTGCGTTTGAACGCTTATCGAGCGACTATATTGTGGCTTATCCACAGTCAGAGCAGGTGGAATGGAATGAGGGATGTAATTGTAATATTGCTCATCGGCTTGGTGCTGATGATTTAGGCTTTGTCGACCAGGTTATTGCCGATATTGATCAACGTTATAAGTTAATACCAGGGGAGGTTTACGCAGCAGGGTTTTCGCAGGGGGCGTTGTTTAGCCAAAATTTAGCCTGTAATCGCAGTGAGGTCTTTAAAGCAGTGGCGGTGGTGGCAGCACCCATGTCGGTTCAGCTGGCCGCGAGTTGTAAGCCCACTCAACCTGTTTCAATTATGATGGTGATGGGTAAACAGGATAACGTTTTACCTTATGCTGGGTATACAGATGCAAATTTTGGTTTGATTTCTGCAGAGGCCGCCATTGCCTTATTTGCACGATTAAATAACAGTTTAACCTTACCTATTCGTAAAACGCTGGCAAATGGTCAAGTAGAGCTTACCGCCTACACTAATGGTAAACAAAAGGCCGAGCTTTATGCGATAACTCAAGGTGGGCATTTTTGGCGCTTTAATGACTTTGATACCTCAGCAGAGATCCTCCGCTTTTTTGCTGGTTTAACAGAGCCTACTTTACCGGTCGGATCAGCCAGAGTACAGGTAGAGCAGCAGGCATTTCATGTGCGTTCTATGGGACAACAACAGAGTGGCCCAGCGATTATTTTAATGGCTGGCCCCAACGGTAACTATCATAGTGACAGTGCTTGGTTTGCCTTATTGCAGCCGTTATTGGCTAAACACTATCGGGTGCATGTGATTGATAGATTGAGTAATGGCTGGAGTGATGATGTCGATAGCCCATCTTATCGCCGTTTTGCTCATGATCTGGCGGCAGTATTAAAACAATTACAAGAGCAGCAAGTGGTACTGGTAGCCTTTTCCAGTGCCAGTATTAGTGCCCGTTTATTTTATGAAGACTATGCCAAAGACTTTGATATTAAGGCGATGCTTTGGATTGATCCGGATATTCCGCAGCCGCATTCACTGAGCCTTTACAAAAGCTATCCGGCCGATTGGTATCAGGCTAATTTACCTGCTCTGTTACCACATTTAGCCAGCGGTGCTTGGACGGAACGCACCTTAACCAAGT
>Ga0209812_10001256_pt1 | contig 18300 bp, 11 predicted proteins | sample JI71714BDNA_FD_187502 | JGI IMG/M metagenome (GOLD analysis project Ga0209812, IMG submission 187502) | Wastewater effluent complex algal communities from Wisconsin, to seasonally profile nutrient transformation and Carbon sequestration -... | ecosystem: Engineered > WWTP > Effluent > Algae...
GGTCTGTAATTGAGACAGTTAACGACGAACTGAAAAATATTTGCCAAGTTGAACACTCAAGACATCGTTCGGTTGTAAATTTCATGTGTAATCTCGTTGCAGGAATTATAGCTTATCAATTCTTGCCCAAAAAACCTGCAATTAGATATGAAACCCTAACTACTAATCAGTTAGCCCTATATTAACAATCAAACTCAGGTTAATCAATACAAGTTGGAGGATGATATCCAAAACAAGGTTAATACCCAAGCCGTCAGAAAATAAATCTTTAACAAAAGATGAAATTTAAAGCTCGCGATTGAGGGCTTTTTTACTACTGAAAAACGAAGTGTTTTGAAAATAAGTGAGAGAATATACAAAAGAATGAAGTACTTAGCAGATGCTAAATGCCTTCTTTGTGCATAAACGAATAGTTTAAACTTGCCATCAATTTACTAGAATCAATTATTTTTCCTGAAGCATCGTTCGTCTCGAAATGAGGCGGTTCCAACCCGAATTCTTTTGCCTTTGCAGCATAATATTCTTTTCGGTTGGGATGAAACGGTGTCACAGCATTCCATTTTTCTCCCCAAACTTCATTTTCCAAAAGTGTACTTATAATTGCAATACAATCGTTTTGATGAATCAAATTGATTGGAGCATTGGGCAAAGCAATATTCATTTTTCCAGCAAGCGATTTTGCAGGATGCCTATTTGGACCAACTAATCCGCCAAAGCGGAGAATGGTGGTTTTAAATGCAGTTTGTTTTTCTAAAAAATGCTCCGTTTGTAACAGTTCTTTACCCGATAAGGTTTCGGGTTTTTCGATGCTTTTCTCGGTTATTAAAATGGGTTCTTCACCATAAACGGAGGTAGAACTTATAAACAATACTTTTTTTATGGTCGAATTTATAACCTTTGTCTGGATAAACGTCTTGATTTTTTCAAAAAAAGATTCCGAATTATCCGCTCTTAATTTGGGGGGTATGTCAATAATAAGAACTGTTGAATCGGCAAGAAACGCATCTGCCGACCCGCTAGTTTCGTCTACTGAAAGTACAATCACAAAAGCTTCGATTCCGGCATGCTTCAATTCGCTAATGCGATGAGGCGACGTGGTAGAACCTTTAACACGATATCCCTGCTCAATCAAATGTTGGGCTAGTGGCAATCCGAGCCACCCACAACCTAAAATACTAATTTGTGCCATTTATTGCTGGAATAGGCGTTGTTGTAGAATCAGTTAATACTGTAGCTTTAACTTTGTTAGCCTTGATTTTTTGTCGAATAACCACTGCATCATTCAATACAAAAGGCGTTGGTATCATCCCGATTTTTCTCTTGGGTATCGAAAAGTTTTCGTTTTCCAATAAATCAAAAGAAGATTCAAGTAATTCCATATCCAATTTTGTTGTGGCGTCAATAGCAAACGATAATTCTAAAGGCTCGTTATCCACAACGTAGTAGCTGAGTATTTTTTTACCTTTTCGGGGGTGTTTATTTTCTTTCGAACCTAGTAAACTCGTGCCATTGGCCGTAAGGTTATAAAACTCCATGTTGGAATTGGCAAAAATATCATAGCGATTGACCTTTCTATTCGGCAAAATCGTGATCACATATTGTTTCTTTCCGTTTACAAGCGTGTCTTTCTCAAACACAATAGACGGACCTGGAAGTGGCTTGACATCCGCTTTTGCCGTAAAGGTAAACTTCGAATTGTATTTGCTAAAAAGAGGTAAATTGTGAATTGAATCGTATTGTTTTGCGTTATTTTCAAAATAATTTTGGGTCCAATCATCTAGATTTTTATCGTAAGTAGCCCAGACGGCGGTTTCAGAATCTTTGTTTAACACATACAGCAGGCTGTTGGGTTTTGCATGCTCTGCGGAGTATCCTGAATTAAAATGTGCATTAATCAGAAATCCTAATGCCACCAGAAACGAAAGCGTAGCCCACATTTTTTTAGAAGCAAAAGTGCCAAAAACAGGTAGTAACAAACTAAAAACCAAGGCTATGAGTAAAGTAGTACCAAAGAGCATTTTTAAGCCTAATCCGATGGGAAGTGTAACCATAAAAGGCACAAAAATTACAAATGCAGGAATGCTAAACAGTAAATTTAGAATAACACTTGTTCGTTGCGTAACGATAAAGAATCCGAAAGACAGTAACATGCCAAGTACAGGAATGACAAAAAAGCTTCCGCCAGGCAGATAAATAGCAATAAGTAAATTGATTATTATCCATAAAAAGAGTGGCGCCACAGAGCCGTTCATGAATTTATCTTTGGAATTATAAGACCGATAACAAAAAAACGAAATCAATAAAGCCAAAGCTGAAAAAGCATAAATATAATCATGGCCGTTGTACGTAAAACCATGCAAAATATCTTGGTATTGCGGATAAACGAGTAGTAAAACTTGCCAGCCCAAATAGCCTACAATACCTGAAATTAGAATAGAACCAAACAACGGTAGAAAGCCACGAAGCATCTCTTTGCCATGCAAAATTCTTTTTCCTAGACCGATAAAAACAAAAAGCAGCAATAACACAAATGCTGTGGCAATGAGCGGAAAATTCCAAGAAAATGGATAATGAGTAAAGTTAAAAGGCGTGTTGAAATAGACCTGATCGGCTTGGGTGTGGAGCGATGTCAAATCAGTATTGCCAAAATAAGTCAACATCGACATCATATAAGTACCTTGATGTTTGAGTGTTGTAGGGCTTACATTTTTAAAATTATCTTGAGCGGTATGATAATTATAATGGTCGTCGATAAATGCAAAATTCAATCCTTGTATTTGTCCTTCTTCTCTAAAAACGGTTAAATCTGTATCGTTAGGTAACATTTTATAAATGCTGTACATGAGCGAGTTAGAAACCGGAAATTCGGGTTGTGCTTTCGCAAAATGGTCTACCATTGCCGCATTTCCTTCATTGACTTCCATTAACATATAAGACGGTCCGGAAGTGCCTCTTGCTTCAAAATTGAGTACTAAACCCACTTCTTTAGCCCATTGGTGTTGAGTGACAAAAAGGGCAGCACCGTTGAGTCCTAGTTCTTCTGCATCCGAAAATAAAACAATAATATCGTTTTTGGGTTGTATATTATTATGCAGCATGGTTCGTAAACCTTCTAAAATGGTAACGATACCTGTACCATCATCGCTCGCGCCAAATGATTTAGAATGGGGTGCACTGTCATAATGCGAGAGTAGTAACAGTGCCTTGGTGTTTGAAGTGCCTTTTATTCGCGCTATAATATTTTTAGATTTGGTCAAATTTCCCCAGCCGGTTAAGGTATATCCTTCTTGGATTTTGGGTTCTAAACCTAGGTTTTCCAACTCCGAAATTAGAAAATCAACTACTTCTTTATGGTATGCCGAACCTACATAATGGGGTTTCTTGGTTATCGGAATTAATTTTTCTAAAGCCCTCTGTGTCGAAAATTCAGACAAAGGACCTTCTGCTTCTGAAACTGTTTGAGGCATCATGGTCAAAAATATCCACGAAACAATACCTATTATAAAAAAAGCAGAAAGTAGTGTGCTACCGTTTTTTTTCATGGATAAATGTATTTTAGTTGTAATCGCATCTTTGCAAACAAATTTAAACCGCAAGTATTGATTTTATAGGCATAAAAGTACAAAATTAGGTGTCTTTTCGTACCAAAATAAAATATTCGTTTTCTAAAGCCATATAGCCTTGATCGTATAGAAAATAATAGGTATTACCCGTTTTTGTCTGGTAGATATTTGTAAAAAATTCAAAGTCGAAACCTTTGGCAATTAATTTTACACGCGAAACTTTAGTTTTTCCATCCAAATTCAACTCGCTCAAAATGCGGTAATTTTTCCGGAGTTTATTGTTGATGTTTCGCATGTAATTTGTACTGTCTTTATTAATTTTATTGTTGTACGCATTTCGGCATCCATCACTGCAAAATTTCTTGTCTTCACGACCGCTGAAATTTTCACCACATTCCAAACACTTTTTCATCTGCACTTATTTTAATTTCTTACTTTGATACAAATCTTGACTATAATCTTTTATCATCCGAACGCTTCCCTATTCGGGTAATTCTTTGAGCAAATCCAAATCTACAAGCTAGGTTAACTCAGTATCGGGTGTGGTTTTGGATTTTTTGTGAAAGGTACAAAAAAAAGCCATTTGTAAACGGATAAGGAATAAAATTTTGCCTCGAACGAAATGATTGTCAAAGATTTATTAAATAATCACATCATAAACTATGTTTTTCTTACAGATTTCTAGAAGAAGACAGGCTTTGCGGCAGGCTCAAGTTTTCAAGAATTATTTTTAGGCATATACAAAAAAGAAAAATCCTGAGAACAAAGATTTACTTTTTGTTCTCAGGATTGAATTATATAAAAGAAAAAATCAATTTTTTTCTCAAGACTAATTGTTTTGTGTAGTGTTTAAAAATATTATTCTTTCTTAACAGGCGTTTCTTCATCAGGTCCTTTCAAGTATGAGGGAAGACTTAGGCCCGCCATATTAAATAAATCGTTCAGTGGTGGTACGGTTTTCATCATGCCAGAAACAAAGTTGGCCGTTGAAGAATTTCCGTTTTCGCCTTGTCCGTTACCCGAATCCCAAACTGTAATTTTGTCAATTTTAATATTTTTCACGGCTTCCACCTGTGTTTTTACCAATTCAGGGAGTTTTTCAATCAAGAGTAATTGGAATGCTTTATTTGGGTCTCCTCCTGCTGCAGCAACTACTTCTTTGTATCCTTCGGCTTGTTTGGTCAGAATTTCAAATAAACCTTTTGCCTCAGCTTCCATTTTTGCAAAGATGGCATCTGCTTCTCCTTTGGCATTTTCTCTAATGGTTTCGGCAGCGGCTTGAGCATCAATAATGGCTCTCTGTTTGGCTATTTCGGCTGGGATTACAATATTGGCAATTTGGGTAGAGCGTTCGCGTTCAGAACGTGCCAATTCGGCTTTTTGTTCGGCCAAGTACGACTCCTCTAATGCTCGTGCTTGCTGTACTTTTTCAGAAGCTATCGCAATTCGCAGTGCTTCGGCTTCCTTCTCTCGTCTGCTAGCTTCAGATTGTGCAATAGCAATTTTAGCCTCGTTTTCTCCTTGAATAGCAATCGCGTTGGCCTCAGACGTTTTCACCCTCGTGTCTCTTTGGGCTTCTGCCTTTCCGATGGTTTCGTCTTTGACAGCGGTGGCAATGCTGATTTCCTTATCTTTTTGGGTAATGGCTATTTTAACATCGCGATCTCTGTGCGTTTCGGCAATTTGTGTATCTTTCTCTCTATCGGCTAATGCCTTTCCTGTTTCGCCTATTTTTTCTTGTTCTGCCACACTAATTTTAGCCTCATTAATAGCCTTTGCCGCTGCTTCTTTTCCTAATGCTTCAATGTAACCTGATTCGTCTTTAATGTCGGTTACGTTTACGTTAATCAATTTCAAACCAATTTTTTTCAGTTCGCTGTCTACGTTTTTCGAAATGTTATCTAAGAATTTATCGCGGTCTGAATTGATTTCCTCAATAGTCATCGTGGCTATCACTAAACGTAATTGTCCGAATAAAATATCCTTGGCAAGTTCTTGAATTTGCTCTGAAGACAAACCTAATAATCGCTCGGCGGCTGTATTCATACTATCACTTTCTGTAGAAATTGCGATGGTAAAACGACACGGAACATCTACTCGAATATTTTGTCGGCTCAACGCATTGGTCAAGTTGGCTTCAATGGACAAAGGTTTTAAATCTAAAAAGGCAAAGTCTTGAATAACAGGCCATATAAAAGCACCACCACCATGAATACACTTGGCCGATGTGCCTCCTGTTCGGCCATAAATCACTAATATTTTGTCAGAAGGACAGCGTTTGTACCTTGAAATTAATGCCGTAATGGTTACGAATAAAACAATGGCTAGAACTACAATGATAATGATGGGTGTCATATTATTTATGTTAAATGGTTTCTACGATTAAAATACTTTTGTTTTCAATTTTTACTATTTTCACAACTGCTCCAGAAGGTATTTTGTCGTGTTCGGTCATGGCTTCTAATTCATGAAAAGCCCCGTTTATACTAATCATAATTTTACCTTTTCCTTTTTTCTGTTCCGGAATTGTGAGGTATACTTCGGCAGTTTTATTGAGGGTGTTGGCAATATTAAATGTGTTGTCTTCTTGTAATTTTTGAACTTGTTTGATAATGAAGAAAAATAGGGCTACAAACAAAATACCCACCACCAATGATAATACAATGAGTAATGGTTTACTTGCAATACTGGTGTAGAACGAAATTCCGGTCCAGCTAAATCCGAGTAAAAAATTAATCAGGTTTCTAAGCGAAAACAGTTGAAACGGCGCGTCGGCACCATTCAAGTCGCCATCAAAATCGGCCTGAATACCGTCTGAAGCATCTGCACCTACAAAGGTCATGATGGTTTGCAGGATAAAAATTAAACTACTTGGTAGGGCTACAAACCAAAAAGTTTTGAGTAAAGGTTCGAGGTTTTCTAATAATTCCATAGTTTCAAATGTACGCGTTTTGGTTGAATAATTTTTAAAATTTTTTATTGAAAATGAGCGTAAATTTCACGGTGGCAAATTTCTAGCTTAGAAAGAAACCCATTTTCGATACAAAACGTCCTTTCTACAGCACATGATTTGCAGCAACTCTTTTTTTGAAATAGAACAAATGCTACTTAAAAAGCAAAAATTTACAGTTGCCTCAAGAAGAAAAACAGTTTGTTAAAGCGTTCATTTTTAGTCCACAAACAAGGCTTTAAGCTCTGTTGCTTCAGAGGGTTTCATTTTTCCGGCCAGAACCAAACTCAATTGTTTTCTTCGAAGTGCAGCATCATAGCGCGATTTTTCTAATTCGGTTTCCGGAATGATGGGTGCTACCTCCACAGGTCGGCCGGTATCGTCTACGGCTACAAAAGTATAAATGGCTTCGTTCGCTTTATTTTTATGTCCCGATTCGCGGTCTTCAATCCACACATCGATGTAAATTTCCATCGAACTTTTAAAACTTCTTGACACTTTAGCTTCTACAGTAACCACACTTCCGAGCGGAATGGCACGGTTAAAAGCCACATGATTTACAGAAGCCGTAACTACAATTCTACGGGAGTGTCGTCTAGCAGCAATGCTTGCGGCACGATCCATTCGGGCAAGTAACTCGCCACCAAATAAATTGTTCAATGGATTGGTTTCGCTAGGCAAAACTAAATCAGTTAACGTAGTTAAGGATTCGGAAGCAAATTTTGGTGTCATCAGTTTTTTTAGCAAAGATAACCACGAGAAAACAAAAATCCCGCTCAAAAGGCGGGATTTTATCAATCTTTTATCAAAAGCCAGGCTTCTTTACTTTCTTTTCGGTGAATTTCTTTCAAGGCTTCCTGCGATTCCGAGCCATTGGGAAATATATCTCAAAAAACGAAATAATAAATAAATATAAAACGTTGAATTTAATAGAGATACTGATAAAAATATACAACAGACCTAGAAAAAATTTAGATTTTGAAAAACGAGTAGATATTTTTTATAATTTTATGAACAACAAAGTTACATTTGATAGTTGAATCTTGCGGGTTTTATCAAAAAGATACCTATTGCTTTATTAGTTCTTTATAAGATACCTTTGTGGAAAATTATACAATATGCAACACATTGGTAAAAACATAAAGCGAATAAGAGCAGAAAAAGCCTAAACGCAGTAATCTATTGCTGAATTTATTGCGATGAACCGTTCTAACTAATCTAGATGTATAAATTGATGCTAATGATAAAATTGCTAACTATTTCAATATAATTATAGATCAATTAGTTAATTTTGGGGGAGGCATTCACCAAGAAGTAACCATTGAAGATAAAGTGCTTGTAAAGCAAATTAAATTGATTCAAGAACTGTAACCCAAAGAAAAAAGTATGGTCTTTAAAATGGTAGATACTTTTTTTTAACCCAAAAGAAATTTAAAGATTTCTTTCAGAAAAATATAGCAACGCTTTAAATCAAATCATTATGAATATACAACAATTACAAAATGATAAATTAATGATTATCAACTGGATTAGTCAATTACAGGATTATTCTCTTGTAGAAAAAGTAAAATCTATAATGAGTTCGCCTGATGCTTGTTTGTTATCTAATGAGCAAAAAAAAGCCATAGACGAAGCCCTACAATCCATAGAAAATGAAGGTACTACCCCACACAATACCGTAATGGAAGAAACTAGAAAACGTTTCCCACACCTTTTCAACCGATAGTGTATGATAACAATTTATTGGACTGAAACTGCAAAAACCGATTATTGGAATAATATTGACTATTTAGAAAGAGAATGGACACTGACCGAAGTGTATAATTTTATGGACAAGGTAGATGAACTACTTGATTTACTTAGCAAAGAAAACCTAATTTTTAAACCCACAGTTTACAAAAACACATTTCAAGTTCCTGTTCTAAAACAAATTACGCTGTATTATCGTTTTGAAAATAACACCATTGAACTCTTGCGATTTTGGAATAATTATCAAGATTTAAAAAAGTTTAGTTTATAAAAAAACTACACTGCTTGGATGTGGTTTTTTGGTTGTATTTATTTTTTCTGTTTTACTAAGTAATTTATTAATAACGTATAGCTCCAAACAACAAAAATCCCGCTCAAAAGGCGGGATTTTATCAATCTTTTATCAAAAGCCAGGCTTCTTTACTTTCTTTTTGGTGAATTTCTTTCAAGGCTTCCTGCGATTCGGCATAAGTGCTGTAACTTCCGTAAAGCACTGGAAGTAAGCCAAATTTGTTTCGGGCTAAAATTTTTCCGTTAAATCCTTTTGCTTTAATCATATCCAATTGTTTCTGGGCGTTGGCTTCGCTACTAAACGAACCTGCCACAATATGATACGGTTTTTTTTCTTCCTTAACCGTAAGTGTTACATTAGGCAACGGATTTTCGATAAAGAACGTGGCTTCTTGAATTTTGGCCTGTACATCTTTTTGTACCTCCGTCTGCACCACTTTTAGGGCTTCTGCAGTATTGGTTTCATACATTTTGTAGCCCACAGAACCTGCTACAGCCAAGGCAGCCACAAAAACAGCTGCATATTTAAGGTATGTAAAACGTACTGATGGCGTAGTTTCTAGTATTCCTTGAGGAGAAGTCTGGGGCTTTAATTCGAAAACTTTATCTTGGATTTCTCTTTGTACCAATGGTGACACAAAGGGCTGCAAACCGAATGATGATGTGCTGAAATTAACTTGGTTGGAAGGCTCAAATGTTAATGTTCCGGAGGTATTCAAATGTAGAGTACCCACCGATTGTAAAACAATACTTTGCTGGTTGAGCAGTGCATTTTTCCACAATAAAACCTCTTTTGAAATGTTTTGAACGGCTATTTCAAACGAAATTTTTTCGCTTTGCGCGATATGATTGGCCAGAAGCCCATCATTGTTCTTGATGTTAGCATTAAAAGAAACCACCTTCTTAGGAGGATAAAACGTATGGGTGCTTTCGGCCAAATAGGCGGGCTGCAGTTCGGTTAAAAACGCACCAAAACCAGGTACTGTTACGCATTGGTATCGGTACAAAAGCTGTGCAATGTGTTGTTCTATCTTCATAGTAACAAAGTTAGATAATACAGCGTGAGAACAAAATTTTATCAACAATTTTTATCAACAATTTGAAAAAAATGCTTTAATTTGAATTTCAAAGATTTGTTATGACCGAACAAGAATTATTTTCGCTTCTAGCGCTTCAAAAGGTAGAATTGGTAGGCGATGTAGTGGCGAAAAAATTACTCAACCATTTTGAAAATCCTTCTGATATTTTTAAAGCCAAGCCTCAAGTTTTGACAGCTATTGATGGTATTGGTGCTAGTTTGGTTAAAAATTTAAAGGACAAAACCATTTTTGAAAAAGCCGAAACCGAACTCAAGTTTATTCTTGATAATCACATTGAGGCCCATTTTTATAAAGAAACTTCGTATCCCGACAAACTCAAGCATTGTTTCGACGCTCCGATTTTGTTGTTTTCGGCTGGAAATATTAACCTCAAGCAACCTAAAATCATCAGCGTTGTAGGGACTCGAAAAGTTACTTCGCACGGTGCTGAATTTTGCCGAAATCTCATTGCCGAAATCGCGCCGTTAAACCCGATTATCGTAAGCGGTTTTGCCTACGGTGTAGATATTGTGGCACATCAAGCCGCTATGGAACACAATCTGCAAACCATAGGTGTTTTGGCCCACGGGTTAAACCAAATTTATCCAGCGCCACATAAAAAGTATTGCAGAAGGATGGAAGAAAACGGAGGTTTCATGACCGAATTTTGGAGCAGTAGCAATCCCGACAAAGAAAATTTTGTAAAGCGAAACCGCATTGTGGCAGGTATGACTGAGGCTACTGTTGTGATAGAATCGGCCGAACGAGGAGGCTCTCTCATAACCGCTATGCTGGCTAACGATTATAATCGAGATGTTTTTGCAGTGCCCGGCAGGGTTTCTGATACCTATAGTTTGGGCTGTAATAATTTGATTAAAACACAAAAAGCACATTTGCTAAGCAGTGCCGCCGATTTGATTTACATGCTCAATTGGGACATCAAAGAATCAACAAAAGGCGTTCAGAAACAGATGTTTGTACAATTAGAACCGCAAGAACAAGTGATTTATGATTATTTATTGAAAACCGGAAAAGAACTCATGGACGTGATTGCTTTAGATTGCGGAATTCCTATTTATGTTTTGTCGGGCGTTTTGCTTAACATGGAATTAAAAGGTGTAATCAGGCCACTACCCGGAAAATTATTCGAAGCGATTTAAGATTTCAATGGGCTAGAATCTTGGAGTCAATAGACCCATTTTTAGACGAATATATTGTACTACAAATGGCGTTTTTTTGAAATTCCAAGAAAAATAAAATTTATAAACTAGGCGAATGTTTTGTTAGAGTATTGGTGCAATATGCTACAAGTAGCTCTGGTTGAGGTGTAACCATCTATTATTTGGGTTTTTAAAAAAGGCTGAGTAAAATTATGTATTCACTTAACTTAGTTCGCAAACAATTTCTTCTTTCCCCTAATCGTTTTCGTCTTTTTCTATTGCATCCTTATAATCAGGGTATAAAAACTTGTTATAAGGAAACCGAGTAACATGAATAGTACGAACCGTTTCATACACCAACTCTCTAAATTGCTCAAAGTTTTCTTTATGTACCGCCGAAATAAATAGTGTATTTTTTTCGCCCAATTTGTGCATCCATGTTTGTTTCCACTCTTCAAGCGTATAGTGTTTGGTGGTTTTTTCGGTTATCAAATCGTCTTCATCGATTGTCAAATGTTTGAAGGCATCAATTTTATTAAAAACCATGATCGTGGGTTTATCATCACTTTTAATGTCTTTCAAAATTTGATTGACAGACTCAATATGGTCTTCAAAATCAGGATGCGAAATATCAATGACATGCAGCAATAAATCTGCTTCGCGAACTTCATCCAGCGTACTTTTAAATGAATCGACGAGTTGCGTGGGCAATTTTCGAATAAACCCAACAGTGTCTGAAAGCAAGAAAGGTAAGTTTTTAATAACCACTTTCCGTACAGTGGTATCGAGTGTAGCAAATAATTTATTTTCTACAAAAACATCACTTTTACTAATTACGTTCATTAGGGTAGATTTTCCCACATTAGTATATCCCACTAATGCCACCCGAACCATCGCACCCCGATTGCCTCGCTGTACAGATTGTTGACGGTCGATGGTTTTGATTTTTTCTTTTAAAAGAGCAATTCGGTCCCGAACAATTCGTCTATCGGTTTCAATTTCAGTTTCACCCGGACCTCTCATACCAATACCTCCCTTTTGACGTTCAAGGTGTGTCCACATTCCTGAAAGTCTGGGCAGTAAATATTGGCATTGTGCCAATTCTACTTGCGTTCTTGCATAGGATGTTTCGGCACGTTGCGCAAAAATATCTAAGATTAAATTGGTTCGGTCAAGTACTTTGCAATTTAAAATACGGGTAATATTTTTTTGTTGCGAAGGCGATAATTCATCATCAAAAATGACGGTTGATATGCTGTGTTCTTTGATGTATAGATTAATTTCGTCTATTTTTCCTGTTCCTAAAAATGTTTTCGGATTGGGGCGTTCCATCTTCTGTGAAAATCGTTTTACTACTTCTCCACCCGCTGTAAACGTAAGAAATTCTAGTTCGTCTAGGTATTCATTTAGTTTACTTTCATCTTGTTTTTGAGTAATGATACCCACTATTATGGTTTTCTCAAAATTGATTTTTTCTTTCTCTAACATAGCATTATTTCTACAGCAAATGTAAGAAAATAAGTGCAATTTGGTACGGAGTGTTCTTTAGGAAAATTTCTATTTAAAAATTTTTGCTGTTAAATGTTGAAAAATAGGTGGTCATTTCTTAAAATTAGTTAAATTTGAAGTTCCGAAAATTTCGGAGCATCTGATCAAACAAACTAAATTTTTCATTTTATGAAGAAAATTACATTTTTACTTTTGACGATTTTGTATTCGATCGTCGGATTTTCGCAGTTCCCACAGAACTTTGAAGACCCATCAGTAACCGTTCCGAACGGATTTCCTACCGGATGGCTCGTTACGGATAATGGCGTCGGAACAGGAACTAGTTGGAATGTTGTAAGTACGGCAGCCCTTGTTATAGGCGGCACGAAGTCAGCATTTATCAACCGCCACGAAATTGGTGTAGGAAACACTTCAGAGGACTGGCTTATTTCACCTTCCACTTTGATTCCTACCAATGGTCAACTTCGTTTTTTTACTAAGCAAACCTTAGCGGGCGATAATGGTTCTATTTACCAAATTAGAGTTTCTTCGGGAGCTACACAAGCCGCGTTAGGTTCTTACACTATTTTACAACAATGGACAGAAGCACAGCTTAACGCTGTTTTTGATACAGCCGAAGAAAAGATAGTCGATTTTCCTACAACCGCTTTCGGCACCAACGTGTTTATTGCCTTTGTTCGAGTACACACTCAACCTACGGCCGCTGTAAGTGGAGATCGTTGGGTTATAGATAACATCAACGTAGTTCAAAAATGTTTAAACCCTACGAATTTAGGAGCCAATGCTATTGCAGCTTCACAGGCAAATTTATTTTGGAACGGCAGTGTTGGCGCGGTGGGCTATCAGTTAGCGGTTTTACCAGCGGCAGCCCCATTTGAAGGCATACCTACTGATAGTTCTGTGGGAGCGAGTTTTTTAAAACAAGGTTTAACACAAAACACAAATTATAAATACTATGTACGTTCGGATTGTGGCAATGGAAACTTTAGCGAATGGGTAGGACCGTTTAACTTCCAGACCCTAGCTATCGGAACGGCTTGTGCAGACCCGATTGTGATACCGAGTTTACCTTATCAAACAGTAGACAATACGGGTAACTATGGCAATACCTTAGCGGGTCCACAATTGGCCTCATGTATATCAGGAGGTACCAACTACCAATCCGGAAACGATGTATTTTACAGTTACACCGCCACACAAGACTGCTTAGTAAGCTTTACCCTAAGCCCAACCGAGACACGCTCTGCGATGTTTATATATCCGAGTTGTGCAGGACTAACCGGAGCTTGTTTAGCCGCGGCAGGAAACACCACAAACGCCCCGCGAATTATCAACCTGAACGTAGTAGCAGGAACTACCTATATTATAGTTATCTCTTCTAATAACCAATCGCCCACAGTGGCTTATAATTTACTGATACAATGCGAGAGTTGTGCAGATAAACCAATCAACCCAACAGTCTCTAACATTGGATTAACCGGAGCCGACTTTGCATGGACAGCCCCAGCCGGAAGCGTTGTAGGTTACCAAGTAGCCGTACAACCCCAAGGCAGTGCCGTGCCATCAGGACCAGGAGAATACACCACCACAACCCCAGGCTTACAATTAACCACTCAGTTAAACCCAGCTACCTTGTATCAATATTGGGTACGATCAGAATGTTCGCCAGGCGTATTCAGTGCTTGGGTAGGTCCGGTACTCTTCAACACTCAATTATGTGCCCCAGCCGATCAATGTACGTACATCTTTAGAATGACCGACAGTGCCAATAATGGTTGGAATGGCGCTAGAATGCAAATACGACAAAACGGAATTATCCTTCAAACCATAGGAGCCACCTATACCTCAGGAGCCGGCCCGGTAGATATTCCCGTAACGGTATGTAACAACCTACCCTTTGATATCTTCTGGAGTGTAGCAGGCACCCAACCCCAACAATGTATCGTTTCGGTTATCAACTCCTTCGGACAAACAATTGCTAGCATTGCAGGAACAAGCGCCACAGTAGGCACCGTGATTTACAGCGGACAAGTAAACTGTACCACTCCCCAGTGTAACCTAGCCCCAACAGGAGTTACGGTAAGTAACATCACCACCACGGGCGGTACAATTAATTGGACAGCACCAGGAACAGAAAACGTAGGCTACAACATTTACATTGTTCCAGCAGGATCAACCCCGCCGGTAGCTGGCACCACGCCAACCTATACAGGAACCAATGGAGCTGCAGCCCCATTTTCGTTTACCATCCCTGTACCCAATGCATTATTACCAGATACCTTGTATGATGTTTATGTACAAGTGATTTGTAACTTCCCAAGTAACTCTCCATGGTCGGCCGTTAGTACATTTAAAACACTACCTACTTGTCCAAAACCCACCAACCAGACCGTAACAGGCACAACCTCACCAGCACCAATAAATGGAATTGTAGCCTCTACCGCTGTTTTAGGATGGACACCAGGAGCCTTAGAAACCCAATGGGAAGTATTATTACTAGCAGCACCTAACGCTGTAGTACCAGCAGCTCCGGGTATTACACCTGTGGTTGGTCCAGGCGATTTTTATATCCAAAACATCACCGGTACAGCAGGCGTGCCTCAAACGCTATCGGCAACCACCACACCAGCACTTCCGGCATTAGCTAATGCTACCATTTACTACTACTATGTACGAGCGGTGTGTCAGCCAGGAAACGATGCCAGTACCTGGACAGGACCTTTTATCTTCAATACAGATACCTGCGATGCTACCCAGAAATGTACCTATAGATTTTTATTGACCAATGCCTCGAATAACAATTGGAACTCAGGCAGAATGCAAGTACGTCAAAACGGAATTGTGATAGCTACATTAGGAACAGGCGGTATAAACAATGCTAACGGAATACCCGTATTGATTTGTAACAACGTACCGTTTGATTTATTTTGGAGTGTAGCAGGAACATTGCCACAAGACATTGGTGTTACCATCATCAATTCAAACAACGATATCGTATACACCAAGCTACCGGGTCAAGGCACACCATTAACCGTGTTGTATTCGGATACCACTTTAGGTAATTGTGAACCACCTACTTGTCCTAAACCAACCAATTTGCTAGTTGTTTCTACAGAACAAACTACTGCAAATTTAAGTTGGACTGCGGGAGGATCAGAAACACAGTGGGAAGTCTATGTAGTTGCCCAAGGAGGAACACCACCAGTAAATGGCTCTCCACTTGTAGGCGGAAACACTTTTCCGTATTATTCAGCAAATACCAACATAAATTTCCAAGTTACAGGATTAACACCAGGAACCCAATATCAATATTATGTTCGCGCAATATGTTCGCCAACCGATATCAGTACTTGGACTATCTTGAATCCAGCATCGTTTATTACCAAACCTGTCAATGATGACTGTGCAGCGGCAATAACAGTGCCTGTGAATCCGACTAGAATTTGTGCTCAGTCTGTATCAGGTAATACACTTGGAGGAACCGCATCACCAGAGACAAGTAACTGTCCGGGAATTGAGAACGACGATGTGTGGTATACTTTTGTAGCTACAAATCCGTTTCATATTATAACAATGAGCAACGTTGTTGGAACGGCTTACCGATATGCCGTATATAATGGTGTTGAATGTAACGCACTAACGCAAATTTATTGCAGTCCAGCTAGCCCTACAGTAAATCTTCTGGGTGGTTTAGTAGTTGGAAATACATATAAAATTAGAGTTTATACAAATGGAAGTAATCCAACTCAATTTACTTCATTTACTCTTTGTATCACAACTCCTGATCCTGTTTTGAATGACGAATGTGCTACCGCTACACCAGTAGTTGTAAATCAAGGTTTGGATTGTGTTCAAGTAACTGCAGGAGCGGTAACAGGAGCTACAGCGTCACCACAGTCAAGTACGTGTGCAGGTGCTGAGGATGATGATGTTTGGTTTAGCTTCGTAGCTACAAGTCCTACTCATAATATTGTATTTCAGAATATTGTAGGTACTGCAACTGATTTAAATAGTGCTTTGTATTCTGGTGATGAGTGCGGTAACTTAACTTTTATTTCATGTAATAATAACGATCAAACGTTAGTAACCAACTTGTCACCAGGCGTTACGTATAAAATTAGAGTATGGTCTGCATCAACACAACTAGAAGATATTACATTTGAATTATGTATAGGAAGTATTGTACCTCCGATTACAGTGAGCACTACACAATATACAGTACCACAATTGGTAACGGATGTATTAATTCAATCTACTTGTGCCACGGTATCGAATATTGTATGGTCAACAGGAACAACGGCAGCTACAAACGGAATTGGTTATTTTAATCAAGGGCCTTCTAATTTCCCTTTTGAAGATGGAATTGTTATGGTAACAGGTAGTGCAGCTGCAGCTGTTGGACCAAATACCAGTATTTTATCAGGTGGTGGTTTAGGTGGCGATGCTAATTTGTCTGCTATTTTAGCGGCACAAACACCTCCTTTGACAGGAACGCTTAACAATGCTACGACTATACAGTTTGATTTTATTGCTATTAATCCTCAAATTAATTTTAATTTTATGTTTGCTTCTGAGGAGTACGGTACTTTTCAGTGCGGATTTAGTGATGCTTTCGCATTTATTTTAACAGATATTACTGCAGGAACTCCGCCAGTTAATTTAGCAGTTATTCCAGGAACAAATATTCCAGTATCTGTTTTTAACATTCGAGATAACCAATATAATGCGTCTTGTCCATCAAATAACGCTAACCTTTTTGGTAGCTACTATGCTAATCCAGCGGGAGTTTTAGGAGCACCAATTAATTTTAATGGAATTACTGTGCCTTTAGTGGCTACATCAGCTGTTGTACCTGGAAATACGTATAGAATCAAAATGGTTATCGCTGACTACAATGATACTGCTTATGATTCTGCGGTATTTTTAGAAGGTGGTAGTTTTGATATCGGAAATATCGAATTACCGGATGATTATTTAATTGCAACAGGTAACGCTCTGTGTGTGGGCGAAGACGTAGTGTTAGATTCTGAATTAGATCCTGCATTATATGATATTCAGTGGTTTAACGGTACGCAGTTAATTCCAGGTGCCACTGGTCCAACTTTGACAGTGTCACAATCGGGTACTTATTTTATTCAGGCAGCTTATTTAAATACAGATTGCGTAACCACAGATTCTGTTGTTGTTGAGTATTTTATTGATGCTGTTGCAGTTCCTCCAGCTGATTTAGTGTTGTGTAATGCAACCGGTCAAGGAATTTTTGATTTAACTGATACAGAGCCTGCTATTTTATCTGTTTTTGCTCCAGGAACTCACGATTTGGATTATTTCCTTACTGAGGCTGATGCCAATACGAATACAAATGCTTTAACTCAGGCTCAAGCGGAAGCATTCTTAGGAATTAACGGTCAAGAAATTTGGGTAAGAGTCAATCTATTAACTACAAGTTGTTTCCAGGTAATTTCCTTTAACCTAGTTATTCAAGATCTTACTCCACAATTCACCTTTAGTGGTGATACCACAATTTGTCCTGAGGAAACGACTACAATTACTGTTGTGCCAGTTGCAAATAACTTTGACGTGAACAATGTAACGTATCAATGGAGTAATGCTAGCGGTTTGATTCCTGGTGCTACAGGTAGTTCTTTACAGATTGTAGGTCAATCAGGTTATGGTACGTATACCGTAGTTGTAAATAATTCAGGTTGTGTTAATACGCAAACTTTTGAAATTACACCATCTACTGATGAATGGGATATAACCTTCACCGGAACGTCTTCATTATGTCCAGACGAGACAGGTAATTTAACCGCCGTTGTCACGAACAACACAAGCAGTGCTCCAGTTAGTTACACTTTTACTTTGCCCAACAGCACCCAAGTAACTAACAGCAATGGATTGTTGAGCATTGACGACACGGGCGTTTACACAGTAGAAGTAAACATATTAGGTTGTACAAGTACCCAAACCTTTGAAGTCTTACCTTCTAACACCCAGTG
>Ga0209812_10001261_pt1 | contig 18229 bp, 10 predicted proteins | sample JI71714BDNA_FD_187502 | JGI IMG/M metagenome (GOLD analysis project Ga0209812, IMG submission 187502) | Wastewater effluent complex algal communities from Wisconsin, to seasonally profile nutrient transformation and Carbon sequestration -... | ecosystem: Engineered > WWTP > Effluent > Algae...
TTCAAATAACGAAATGGATTTTCCGCTCGTCATAAACAACCCTGTTAAGAACCCGTTTGTCATACCGGGTCTTAAGAAGATGCAGATTGATCCGCAGCTGAATCCGAACTATACATTTGAAGCATTTATTGAAGGTGATTGTAACCGGGTGGCCCGCAGAGCCGGTAAAACGGTGGCGGAAAAACCAGGGGCCAATTCCTTTAATCCGCTGGTGATCTATGGCGGGGTAGGATTGGGTAAAACCCACCTGGCTCAGGCAATCGGCAATGAAGTAAAAAGACTGCATCCCAACAAAGTGGTCTTATATGTAAGTTCCGAGAAGTTCATCAACCAGTTTATGGATCACAGCCGGAACAATGCGATCAATGATTTCATCCACTTTTACCAGCTGATCGATGTCCTGATTCTCGATGATGTGCAGTTTTTTGCCAAAGCCGAGAAATCCCAGGATGCCTTTTTCGCCATATTCAACCACTTACATCAGTCGCAGAAGCAACTGGTGCTTACTTCCGACAAATCACCCAAAGACCTGGATGGGGTACAGGAGCGCCTGCTCAGCCGTTTCCGTTGGGGTCTGAGTGCCGACCTTCAGGTTCCGGAATATGATACCCGGATCGAGATCCTGGAGCGGAAAATGAAGAATGACGGTCTGGAGATGCCCAAGGAAGTGGTAAAGTACATTGCTTATAATATCAGTAATAATGTCCGGGAACTGGAAGGTGCCCTGATTTCACTGTTGGCACAATCTTCGCTGAACAGAAGAGAGATTGATTTAGATCTCGCCAAAAAAGTGTTGCGCAACTTTGTAAAATCATCCAGTAAGGAAATTACCATCGACACCATCCAGAAAATGGTTTGTGAGTATTTCGATGTGCCCTACGATAAGCTGTTGCAGAAGACCCGCAAACGCGAGATCGTACAGGCCCGCCAGATTACCATGTACCTGGCCAAAGCGTTTACCAAGAATTCACTGAAAACGATAGGGGAGCATTTCGGCGGACGCGACCATACCACCGTTATCCACTCCTGCCAGACCGTAAAGGATCTGATGGATACCGATGGCGTATTCAGGGAAAATGTGCTCGAACTGCAGCAGAAAGTACAGCTGGCAGCGATGTAAACGACTCAACAGCAAGCCAAAAAATATTGTTCCCGGACACATTTATGTCGTCCGGGTTTTTTTTGAGGGGAACCCTGTTCCCGTTTTCATTTTTTTTGGGATTTGTTCCCGGTATTTTGGATTATAATCCCGGTTATTCATATTTTTGCAGCCCCGGAAATGATTCCGGAGTCCTTTTGGAGAGGTGCCTGAGTGGCCGAAAGGGCCGGTTTGCTAAACCGTTATACGGACTTAAATCTGTATCGAGGGTTCGAATCCCTCCCTCTCCGCCTTCGCCCTCCGAAGCAATAGCCTCGGAGGGCTTTTTGTTGAATCTACTTAAATAGAAATATTTCAGCAGGGCTACGGCGGACAAGTCCGCATATATAAAGCCCTCCGGCTATTGCGAAGGAGGGTTCGCCCTCAAGCTATTGAGAAGGGTTTGGCCCTCCGAAGTTTAAATTTCGGAGGGCTTTTTATTTTACATAAATTTGGATTGAACAAAATTACTTTCATAAATGACTACATCATTAGTAAGGGAAAAGCTGTATGATTATATCCGGGTGGCTGACGATAAAAAGATAAAAGCCATTTTTATGATGCTGGAAGATGAGATTACAGAAGAACTGGAATGGTGGAAAGATAAAGGGTTCACTAAGGAGCTTGATAACAGGTATGCGGCATGGGCGGGCGGGAAAGAAAAAGGGTATTCAAAAATGGATATAGATGATTCCATCGACCAATTGAAGAAAAAGCGGGCCGCGAAATGATGTATCAAATCGAATTCCTCAGAAAATCACGATTAGAGCTTCTGGCAGCCTGGGAATGGTATGAAGACAAGCAGCCAGGATTGGGGGATAAGTTTAAACATCAGGTTGATCTTCGTATTAATGAAATCGAACGGAACCCGAGAAGATACCCCGAAAGAAAGAAAAATTACAGGGAAGGCATTGTAAAAGGCTTTCCCTATTTAATCATCTACAGGGTACAGGGAAGGCAAAAGAAAATTGCAATTGTTTCCATTTTTCACACAAGCAGAAGTCCTAAGAAGAAAAAATAGTAGTCAGCTTATAAACCACTTAGCCCAATAGCAGGTTTCCCCGCGCTTATAAATACCCTTCCCGGGGTATAAAAGAATCCGTTTTCAACCAATAACTTTAATAGTATGAAACAGGTATTACTTCTTTTCATACTCTGCGTTTATACGTCCACCTCTTTTGCCCAGGATAAAATGGCCCTGCTGGTGGCTGTCGGCCAATACCCGCCTGCCAGCAGGGTTCGGCCGATTGCTTCCCTCACGGATTTGAAATACATAAAGGCCGCGCTGAATAAGCATGGGTTCACGGATAAGAACATCCAGACCCTGATCAATGCCAAAGCCACCCGGCAGGGAATCCTGACCAGCCTGTCAGCCATGGCCCGTAAGGCAAAGAAAAATGATGTGATCGTAATCAGTTTCGGGAGCCATGGTCAGCAGATCCGCGACCAGCGTACGGTAGAGCTGGGCAAGGATGAAGATGATGGGTATGACGAAGCCCTGCTCCCCTATGACGCGAAAGGTACGTACAGCCCCACAGGCTACCGTGGAGAGAAGCACCTGCGGGATGATGACCTTTTTCCCATACTGCAGGAGATACGCCGCAAAATCGGTAAAGGGGGCAGTTTGCTGGTGCTCATTGATGCCTGTCATTCCGGTACCGGCACACGGGCCGACGATTTCCCCGCTTCCAGGGGCGAACCGGTTCCTTTTCCGGATCCCGAGAATCCCTATAATCCGGCCGATGTTTCAGATATCGATAAAAAAGAAGCCTTTCTCGACATACAGGCCGATAGTCTGTCCAATTTGGTCGTAATCAGTGGTTCCGGTCCGCACCAGATCAATAAACAGGTCTTTGTAAATAATGAAGAAGTAGGCGCTCTCTCCTATGGTTTTTATAAAGCCATGACTGAAATGGCTGCGGGAAATGATTATGCAGTTTTGTATGAGAAAATTAAATCTTCCATACAGGCGATTATTCCGGATCAGTTGCCCATGATTGAAGGCAATACTCACCAGGAAATTTTCAGTGGACGCTATCTGCCCGTTCGCGAGCGTAATATCATCCGGGTTGGATTGAAAGACGCGGCTGCCGCTTCTTCCGATTCCGTATTTACGTTGAACCGGGGATTGATGGATCAGCTGGCCGTGGGTGTAACAGGAACCATTTATCCACTGGGAAAGGAAACACCGGTTGGCACGGCTGTCATCCGGAAAACAAGCCCTTTCAGCAGTGTGGGGGTAGCTTCCGTTTTGTTAAAGAAATCGGAGACCTATGAATTGAGATTAAGTGAAGCCAGTTACGGGAGCCTGTCTGCCTTGTTGCAATTTGACAAGCAGGATAAGTTGCCTTCTGTGGCAGAAAAGCAGGTTCGTAAAATTTTATCACCTTTTGCCTATATAACGTTCAGTGATCAGCCCGCCGATTTCCAGCTCCGCCAGGCAACAACTGCTGCGGGCCGCCAGTTGGAATTGATGGACCGGAATAATCAATTAGTCTGGTCGGCTCCGTTAACTACGGCCGATACGGTAGCCACGGCCGATCAGTCGCAATTAATCCGTGGTATACGGAATGCCTTGCAGGTAAAATATCTCCGCACGATGCCCGACGGGGGTGAACTGGCGCAATTGGTAAGTGCTGAAATACTGGCCGGAGAAAACATGAACGGGGGGAGTCCTGTATTGATTGAGGGAGACCGGTATTCATTAAAGCTGGTCAATAAAAGTGAACATAAATTATTCTTTACCGTGTTGGATATTTATCCGGACAATAAAGTAGAAGTGTTGTACCCTTACAAAGGGAAAGAACCGGCGGATTACAGTATTGAGAAAAAAAGTTTTGTGGAACGTAAACTGTCTGTGAGCAAGGGCTCGCCGGCGGGTGTAGAGTTTTTGAAGATTATTGTATCAAAAGAACCGCTGGATCTTCGGGGCGTTTTTGAGCAGAAGGTGCAGCGGGAAAATATGCAATCCTTCCAGGTGATGCTGGATGATCTCTTCAGCCGGCGTGATGGAAATGAGCCGGTAAGAGCGGATGTATCCGCGATTAAAATGGAGGAGATTGGCATTATTACGGTTAATTTCACGATCAGGAAATAATCCAGGTATGCGACTGCTTAAAAAAACAGGCTTTGTTTTATCATTTTTCTTTTCGGCGGTGCTGGCGGTGGCTCAGGAACCCATCCGTACTGAATCCCGGGAACTGTGGCTGCCCATTAGCCATACATATAAAGAGAAGGATACATTAGTTGCTTTTCTTCCGGGAGTTAATAATATCGGACTACAGAGCCGGCTCCTGGCGAAAGCTTATCAGTCTGCGTCCGATGCAGTACCTGGCGTAAGCCCGGAAAAAGAATTCATGGAAATCGGGTCCGGTTATATTTATTTCGATAAAGAGATTCAGGCGGCATTAATCCGTCTTTATAATCCGGCAGACACATTAGGCAGGGGCGATATGATCAACCTGAAACTGCAGGTACCGGTGTTGCCTTACCGTAGTATATTTTCTGATCTGGCTTTTAACGGCATCATCTTTACAGATGCAGAGAAAACACCATTGTATACACTCGGGTATTTGATGTATAACGATAGCCGTAAACTGGAAGATTCTTTATTCGGGGTCATAGCGAAAAGTTTGCATACCACGTATGAACTGGTGAAGGACCGGCCTGAATTGCCGGCTTCGTTGCTGGCAAAAGTGCAAGCGGGTCGTTTTAAGAACCGGATACCTCTCGAGATCATTCGTGATGTGACCCGGAAGGACCTCGAAGCATTCTTCATGTATACGAAAGCCTACCCGGTCGGGTACATGGGTAAAAATTACCGGGCCAGTGAAAGTTTTGCCGGATGGCTGATCAGCAACAGCCCTTATAGTGTGGGTGAAGTAAAACAAGGGCTGTTTCCCTTTTATAAAAATCCGGTGGAGTTCAGGAAACGATTACCGGAATATAAAGCAGATGTCCTGAAAGAACATACGGCCAGTACCCTGGCCACGGATGTAATCGGACTCTCAGATGCCTTTAAGTTTGAAGAAGCACATCAGCTTTCAGATTTTACCATCGCCTTGGCTGAAGGGGTGAATGATACGATAGCAAAACCCATGGTCTATATCTGCAAGGCCCAGGTATACCTCGACCAGGAAAAATATATGGAGTCGGTCGCCTGGTGTGATAAAGCGATCAAAGCGGCCCTGATGGCCGGTAACCGGGATATTGAAATCCAGGCCATCATCAAGAAAGGATATTGTTATTTCAAAGTATCAAAGTACCCGCAAACGGAATCGGTGCTGAACAATGCCGTAGAAAAACTAAATCAGTACCGGACCATACTCGGCGAGCGTATTTATAATAATAATCACCGGAAAATACTGGAGTACCGGTCTTCGATCCGCTATAAAGCGGGCAGGTACGATGAAGCCTTACAATTACTGGATTCCGCCATCAGTTTTAACAACAGGATCAACAGTTATGATGCCCAGATTTCCAATGCGGGGTATTATGGATTTATAGGAAAGGTATATAACGATCAGGGTAAACCGGGTGAGGCCCTCATCGCTTTACAAAATGCGGCGACGATTTACCGAAATAACAGTGATCTGCTGAATAGCGCAATTACGGTGAATGATATCGCCTACAGCTATTATAAGCAGGGCAATTACCGGCAAAGCATTGAACAGGCCGGAAAGGCAATGAATAATTTAATGGAGCAGCAGGATTTTAATAATGCCGGCTATTCCATGTCCCTGACCGGTTCCTGTTACTGGCAAATGGGCCTGTATGATTCGGCGTTGTCGGCCCATCATGCTTCCGTCGCTTTACGGGAAAAGAGCGGCAATAAAAGCGGGCAGGCTTATTCCTGGACCAGGCTGGGGGATTTATATAAAGAGAGCGGGTCGAAAAAATTGTCTATGCAGGCTTATGCTAAAGCCGCCGAATTATACCGGTCGCTGGCCGATAGTGCGGGCATGGCCGAAGTGTATACTGCCAGGGGACAGGTATACCTGGATGATGAAAATTTTAAGAATGCCGCCATTGAATTTGAAAAGGCCAATGGGATCAGTCATAAGTCTACGGTAGAAGCATTGTATAAACTCGGTATTTCCTGGTCCTCGATCGATAGTGTGAAGGCCAGAAAATATCACCAGGAGGCCCGGTTGAATAGTATCAGCGACGGAAATACCGAATACCAGTTCTATGCCAGCGGGGCATTGGCCCGTTTGGCGTATAGCAATCAGGATAAGACGACCGGAGATTTTTACTATGATGAATGTAAGCGGTTGAGTAAACAAATGAATACCGCCATTGCGGACGCCCAGTGCCTCTCCTTATTGGCGTATAAATATGAAGCGGATACACAGCTGGACAGTGCTTTGTTGTATTACCGTAAGGCCATGGCGATTACGGACACGGTAAACCGGAGTAGTTCGGTGGATCACATGAATAATATCGCTTCCATTTATATTGCCATGGGCGATTTCCGGGAAGCAGAGGAAATACTGAACCTTGCTATCCGCGTGGCCAGGGAAATTTCCGACAGCCTTTCATTAGGGAGTACGCTGCAGTTTAGTTCTTTTCTCTATTCAAGAACAGCCGAGTTTGCCAAAGGCCTGGCCAATAACGACAGTGCCCTGGCTATTTTCACCAAGTCCGGTCACCAGATCCGACTGGCAGGTACATATGCAACAAGGGCAACCCTGTATAGCAGTATGGGTGATAATAAAGCATCCATCCTGGCCAATCTTTATGCCGACAGTCTCTATAATGAGGAGTTACAAAAGAAACAGCAGGGGATTCTCTATAATAATATCGGTATTGTCTATATGAGCCAGGGAGATTATCCAACCGCCCTGAAATACCTGCAAAAATCGCTGGCTACTCTGCCAAAGGGAGTCATCAATGAAGACTATCTGCTGACACAAGGTAATGTGGCGGAATGCTATATCGGTTTAAAAAAGTATAAAGAGGCAAGATCCCTGTTAATGGACTACCTGCCCAAGGCCCGCAAGATGAAACTGAACCGCATTGCCTCCGGCATGGCGCAGGTAGCCGGTAAACTCAGTCTGCAAGAAGAGAAAATCAGCGAAGCTATCAGCTACTATACGGAAGCCTGGCAATTTGCTTCAGCCAGCGGGGAAAAGGAAAAGTCATTGGAAGCCTTAATCAACCTGGGCCGGATTTACCGGAAACAAGGGAACCCGGATACCGCAGCCGCTCGTATTCGTGAAGCGGTGGCGCTGTCAGTGAAATACAAAATGGCTGGCGGCTGGGAAGCATTTTATGAATCAGGGCTGTTTTCATACGAAGCAAAGCAATATGACACTGCGGTGGTTTATTTCAAGGAGGCCGTCGGGTTGCTGGAAACGCTGACGGATAAACTGTATGGAGGAGAGGCGGCTAAAAAGATATTTAATAATGATCCCCGCAAAGCGGATTTATTTAATAAGATTACTTTCTCCTATTATAACCTGGGAGATATTAATCAGGCCTGGTCCTATGCCAATCGAAGCAATATTGCTGGCATCCGGGAATTGTCCGGTTCGTTGACCACGAACTCCAGTGACGCCGAAAAGAACGAGGCCTTGAAGAAATTATTTTCACTGCAGGAATCAAAGAAGGCATTGGAAGGAACCCTGGAAAAACAGGAAGGCGTAGCCAGGCAGGAAACGTTGAAAAAAATAGAAATCCTGGAAGCGGATTACAATAATTTCTTATCCGATGTGGTGGAGCTGTATCCTGACCTGGGGACCTATTTCAGTAAATCGAATGCGGATGAATTCAATAAGTATAAATCAAAACTGCCTGCGGATGTGGCGGTGGCCCTGTACCTGCTGAATGATAAAACGCTGATGATTTTTACCCTGACAAAAGAAAAGCTGGCCGTGGATACCATGACGGTGGACCTGGCGCCCCGGATCAGCCGCTTTATTGAAGCAATTAAAAACACCAATAAGCAAACAGGAACGGGTCCTTTATCCCTGCGTTCTGATCCGGTAGATGAGGACAAAACAGCCAGCACGGCGGATTTCACCGATCTCTCCGGTGATTTGTATCAGGTGCTGATTCAATCTGTGGCCGATAAAATCAACGGGAAAGAGAAGCTTTGCATCATACCAACCGGGGTATTCAGTAACATGCCATTTCAATGTCTTGGGAAAAAACAGGAGGGCGGTTCCTTCCGGTTCCTGATCGAGGATCATACAGTTTTTTATACCAATAAAATGTCGGTGTTTTCTGACAGTATGCAACTGCCGGTAGCAAAGAATAATTATTCTTTTGCGGCATTTGGGGTACCGGATGCCACCCTCCGCTTTAATATCAGTGAAGTAAAGACGATCGGGAAAATGCTGGGTTCGGATTCCACCGTATATACAGATACAAGGGCCACAGAGAGCATGGCCAAACAAAGCCTGGTGACTAAAAAGTATATTCACTTCGCCACTCATGGAGTACTGAATTATTCTTCAGACTATTCCATGTCTTATCTCAAGCTGTTGCCGGATAAAGACAGTACCAAGGGTAATAATGGCAAACTGACCATGCGGGAGATTCAGCGTCTCGGGATTACGGATTGCAGCATGGTTATTTTATCGGCCTGCCAGACAGCAGTAAGCAAGGAACTGGTAAAAGGCTGGAGCATCTCACCCGCGAATTCATTTCTGATCAGTAATGTAAAAACAGTGGTGGCCAGTCTGTGGAAAGTGGCGGACGAACCTACCAGTTTGCTGATGCAGTACTTTTACGAGAACCTTCCCGTCATGGGCAAAGCGGAAGCTTTAAGGCAGGCACAGGTGCGGCTGAGTAAAGATCCACGTTTTGTGCATCCTAATTATTGGGGTGCCTTTGTACTTTATGGGGATTGGCGTTAAAATACCCTTGGTAGGGTATATCCTGTATTGCGTAGATAAATTACATTTATTCCTAATAAAATTGAAAACTAATGAGAAAGGTTCTAATCATTGTATTACTGTTTGCTGTAGCCAGCATTCAGGGTAATGCCCAGATAAAGGAATTGGGCGAGAAGCGGCCCTCCAAAGCGCCTTGTACCACGCTGGTAGGGGATGTGATGCTGCCAGGTATGGCGGATACAAGTGGCGGAAGGCAGGTGGTGGACAATTACAAAACCTGGGAGAACGGTAAAATACTCCTGGTTAAGTTCATGAATAATGAAGGAAGCCCGGCTATCCGGGAGCGGATTACCCGCTATGCAAAGGAGTGGGAGAAATTTGCCAATATCACACTGAAATTTGTTCCGGATAATACCCCGGTTACCAATCTCCGCATACGGCTGGGGAGCCGGCGTGATAAACTCGGACACAATTCAGCGGTGGGAGTTGATAATGATCAGCGTACACAAGCCCGCCAGACTATGAATCTCGATACGAGTGATTTTCTGGATCATGATTTTTTTATCAATGAATTAAAAACCGGCGGCCCCTTCTATAAATTCCTGCAGGCAAAAGGGAAAGACCTGACGAAGTATACCTACCCTCAGTTCTATGATGATATTATTGATTATCCATCTCCGGTTCCCCGTTTTAAAGAAAAAGTTGCCAAAGGAACCACTATGCACGAATTTGGGCATGCACTGGGTTTATTGCACGAACAAAGCTATCCTGGTGCGATCAAGTGGAATAAGGATACCGTCTATAAGTATTATGAACGCCATGATTGGGATAAGGAAAAAACGGATTTTAACGTATTAGAGGTAAGCGAACAGTTCTTCACCAATGGTACCGCCTATGATCCTAAGTCAATCATGCACTATTCTATACCTTCCTGGCAGACACTAGACGGATTTTCAGTGGAAGAGAATTATGAAATATCTGACGGGGATAAGCGTATCATCGCTGCCATGTATCCGAAGGGCAAAAAAGTATCGGACCTGGCTGTGCCCAAAGTAATTGTATCGAATTTTGTAAAACTGGAAGTGAAAAAGGACGATGTGAAAAAAGCATTGATCATTACACCTTATTTTAGTGTTAAAACCGGCGCCAAACTGGCTAATGCATTTTATGTGGTCCGGTTAACTACAGAAGATGGCCGGTATTATATATCGACGTCCAGCCTGAAATACAACTGGGGGGGTAACAGCGGCACTTATCTTAAAATGAATCTGTTGCCGAACACCAGTAAAACATATAATAAACTGCCTAAAAAAGACCTGCAACTGGTGTTCCCTTACAAGGAAATACCGGAACTGGCCGGCAAGAATTTCAGGGTGGAGTTTACCGTATACCAGGATAATGTAGCCACTGGTAAACTGGACCGGTTTGTAACGTATTCGCTTTCTTCGCCGCTGAGCCTGGTCCGGTAAGCATAAGGAGGCAGTACAATAATAAAGGCTGTTTTAACTGTGTTTCAGCGTCCGTAATACCATAATCTGGTTTAACCGGCTGAAAGACAGTTGAAACAGCCTCTTTTTTTCTTTTAGAATACAAAAAGAAATCTCCGGCTTTTAACCGGGAAGCCTGTATATTTGCACTCCCCTGAAATACGGGGTGTGCGGGAGGTAGTTCAGCCCGGTAGAATACCTGGTTTGGGACCAGGGGGTCGCAGGTTCGAATCCTGTCCTCCCGACGAATCTCATCTATCACGTTGATAATCAAACTTTGTTCAGGTGAATGCCTGGTGAGTGAATTGAAAGGTGAATGATGAGCATTGAGAAAGAAAAGTAATTTGATAGTCAAATCGATGAATTAAAAAATCGATGGGCTGTCTTCCCGACAACTTTCTTTCTTTCGGAAAGTACAAATGACGGTAGATCAATGATCTACCGTTTTTTTATGCACAACAGAGTTCAATCATTCACAAATCAATTCACCTGTCAGGTGAATGAATCTGGTGAATGAATTTCCCCTTCACCAGTCACTATTTTTGGATTATTCACATTGCGAATTGTACTGAAGAGCGTGATTTTTTAACCAAAAAAGTGAGTGATGGAAAGTACAAAAACATTCAGTGTACGGTTTATTCTCCGTTACACTATTGCCAATTCATCGGATGCCGCTATCTATTGCAGAATTTCTTACGACAAGAAACGGGCTGAGATATCTGCTGACCGAAGTATTGATCCAAAATGCTGGAACCCGGAAAAGCAGATCGCAACCGGGTCCAAAGAGTTAATGAACCGAATCAACCCACACCTGGAAGAAATCCGGTTCAAACTGACCGAGTGTTACTACAAATTAAAAACACAGAACAGCTATATTACTGCAGAGGCCATTAAACGTCTTTATACGGGTGAGGAGAAAGTGACCAACTCGCTATTGTCATTATTCGAATACCACGCCCTTAATTCAAAAGAGGTGTTGAAGTGGGGTACCTTAAAAAATTACTCTGCCACTGAAAAGTATGTCCGGAGGTTTTTAAAAGAGCGATACAGAACAGATGATATTCATCTGTCCGAACTCAACTATCAGTTCATCACGCAATTTGACCTGTTCCTCCGGACCACGGAACCACTGGAAAGCTTCAATCCTCTCAGCAACAATGGTGTGATGAAACATATGGAAAGACTACGTAAAGTAGTTACAATGGGTTTTAAATTGGAGTGGATTCCTAAAGATCCTTTTCTTCTCTACAAACTGAAATTTCACAGAACTGAAAGGGAGTTCTTACTGGAAGAAGAAATAGAAGCTTTGAGAAATGTAAAGCTAAAAAATACGAAACTTGAAAAATGCCGGGACATTTTTCTTTTTGCCTGTTATACTGGTCTTGCCTATATCGACCTTGTAACACTCAATGCCAGTAATATACTGATGGGTATAGACGGTGAACTCTGGCTCCGAACTTCCCGGCAAAAAACAGATACCAAAGTAAGTGTCCCATTGCTCCCCCAGGCCATCGATATCCTGAATAACTATAAAGACAGGCCGGAGTTAGTAAAAAAAGGCCGTGTCCTACCTTATATCTCTAATCAGAAAATGAATGACTATCTGAAAGAGATAGCGACGGCATGTAACATTAATAAGAATGTGACCTTTCACGTCGCCCGTCACACTTTCGCCACCACCGTGACATTGAACAACGGCATACCCATTGAAACCGTGAGCAAGATGCTGGGGCATACCAAACTTTCCACCACCCAGATATATGTGCATGTACTTGAAAGAAAGATCAGCGATGACATGAAGCAGTTAAAAGAAAAGTTTAAGAGGAAAGAAACTCCAAAGCTTGTTGCTATTTAATTAACCCAAACTCAATTTAAAGTCATGAACACAAAATCATATATACAGTTTATTACCGATCTTAAGAAAAGTATCGTTCAAAGCAGGTACCAGGCAGCAAGGCTTGCTAACCGGGAGCAACTACTCCTATACTTTAAAACAGGCAAGATGCTGTCAGAAAAAGTAGCGAAGGAAAAATGGGGAGCTAAGGTATTGGAACAAATTTCAGACGACCTCCAAAAGCAGCTTCCGGGTATTAAAGGCTTCTCAGTGAGAAACCTAAAAAACATGCGCCAGCTTTATGAAGCTTACGAAAATTCCGTAATTGGGCAGTCGTTGTCTGCCCAATTGCATGTTGCTGATAATCAGGCTTCTGTATTTGTGCAGTCTGTGTCTGCCCAAATTGATGATTTTTTTGGAATTAGTTTTTCTCATCATATTTCAATACTAAATAAATGCACCTGCCTCGAGGAGCGAAGCTACTATATTCAACAATCTGCAACTGAGTTATGGTCCTTGTCAGTATTGGAGCATAAGATTGATAGTCGGCTATTTGAAAAACAGGGGTCTCTACCGAACAATTTTCCTAAAGCTATGGCTGGCGATCTAAAATCATCAGCTGCGCAAATATTCAATGATGAATATTTGATGGACTATATGAATCTTGGCGATGAAGATTCGGAGCGGGATGTTGAAGATAAGATTGTCCTTAATATCAGGAATTTCATTCTTCGTATGGGAAAAGGGTTTTCATTTATCGGTAACCAGTTTCGAATGGAATTGAACGGCGATGAATTCTTTATTGACCTTCTGTTTTTCAATCGTCACTTGCGATGTCTCGTTGCATTTGAACTAAAGAAAGGAAAATTCAAACCAGAATATACCGGCCAACTAAATTTTTACCTGAATGTCTTGGATGAGAAATTTAAATTACCGGAAGAAAATAACAGCATTGGTATAATACTCTGCAAGGAGAAAAATAATACCGTTGTTGAATTTTCAGTGAAGAGTATTGAGAAAGGAATGGGTGTGGCTACATTCAGAACATCAAAAGAAATACCACAGGAAATGAGAGGAATCCTGCCTGATGCCAAATCGATTTCAGCATTTCTTTAATTTAATTTTGCTTAATGAATATTATCGTCCCCCAAGGTGAATATAACAGCGTTACAAGTCCAGATACCATTAGTTCGGGTGGGTTCTGCACCTGTTTTGTTACCGGAGTTTGGGACCGGAAATTAAAAAGAGCGCACATACTACATGATGATGCTCCATTTATGCACCAGGATTTGCCCAAGTTCCTTGATATGATACTTGCCGAAAGCAATGCCGTTGATCTGACAATTAAAGTTTACGGTGGCGGGGAGAATGAGTTACTAGAAGACAATTATGTTGCAGAAAACAGGGAGTATGTTCAAAGTATTTTCAAGCAGTATAAACTCACTCCCCTCGAAATCCGATTCTTTGATTCGATTGAAGGAGCGGAATTGATCATTACGGAAAGCGGTGAGTTTATTCTGAATCCGGTTTAGACAAAAGCAACAGTAACGGTTGTAGCAAATACTGAGTACATCAGGGGATATTCGTAAATTTGGTGTCCCCATTGAATTTAGGGTGTTGAGCTATGCCGAGTGTATCCAGAAACAGTCCCTGTCCTTGCGGTAGTGGGAAAAAGTATAAAAGATGTTGTATTGACAAGCCCGTACTTACCCAAAGTATGATTCGGGGGTTTTTTGACAAACATGCCAGCAAACAAGATGCCCATGCAAAAGCTGAATCCCAGATTTTGAAAAAGTATAATTCTGCCGATGTTTTTAAAGTTCTAAGCTATCTCCAACTGCAATCTACCAATCATGGCAAGAATATAAGACTAGAAAATCTCGTTACTGAGTTGATCCGCGATGTCAGGATTCATCACGACACAACAAATTACACAGAGCTTCTTAGAGACATCAAAAAAATATGCAAAAGGAATTGGGCAGAAGATCCACCGGAAGAATTTTTTACTGAAAATATCATTTTTGAAAACGATAATCATATTGTATTCCCAGGTATTTCCACCGGGGCACCCGAGATCGTTCAGGGTTTAATTCATGCTATCCAGTTTAAGAACGGCCTGCCTGAAACCTTTAAGGTAAAAGTCAAAGAAGGGCTACGTTTAATTCTTTCTCTTCATACCAGTATTGCCAAAGCACTGAAACTGACACATCGCATGTTTGAAGAACAAATTGGAGAAGAACTCACAATACCTGATGAATCTATGGTCCGTGAGAATGTGAATTTATTTTCCTGGACGATGGAAGAAATGGATAAATTATCTGAAGCGCTGAACATACCCAATGACACTATCGATCAATTTATTTTTGATTCCTCAAAACATGCATTGAATTTCCAAGATCCCAATCAGAACCCCTTATTGCAATACCCCCTGGTAAAATGGGGTAACGAAGTAATTCTATTGCTCCCTACCGTTGAATTGGCTTGTTTAAACGATTTCATTATCCGGCAGGCACGAACTTTTAATTGCTTAGATACCCTATTGGAGGAATACGAAAAGCACAGCAGAAATGAATTACTATCCTATTTCGGACGGATGCATTGGAGGCCGCAAAGGTTCGCCTTCTCTGTGAACGACCTCCCAACTACTTTCCTGTTGGATCAAAACCTGTGGAGAATCGATATCAATAAGCTGGTTTATGTGACAATGGTAACTGAGAATCCTGATCATACGATCGATACCCGCCACCGTGGCAATATTTCAATGGCCTATTATAAAAAAGTGGAAGCAGAAACTGCAGCAATAAAAAAAGAGTTTCCTAATCATCAGGTTCTGGTTGTTTGTATCATCAACAAATCAAGGTCGCTTGGTGTGCTTGGCCTTGCGCTTCAACGATTCAAAAACTCCGAATTTCAACTTTTCTTTGGTATACAGGAACTACAGGTGCTTACCAGAGTTTGGGAGTTTGATCGCCTGACTTTGTGGAAGTATGCCAAATACTTGGATGCAGCCGAAAGTAAAATTGAATTTGCACCACTTCAAACGCATTATTCTAAATTCAAATGGTATAAACGAAACGATGAATCCTTTTTTGATCCGGATGAAAAGCCATTTGCAATGGCTATGTTCGGATTTGAAATTGAAAGCGAGATTAAGAGACAGGGTGTGATGAAGATGGATAAAATCGGGATTCACATGCCGGGAATTGAAGAGGATATTCTTGTCCCTTGCTACAGAAAGGATGAGTACTATCCATCATATATTTCTCAGGCTGTTCACTACGGTCATTTTCATAGTTGCTTTCTAAAATATACTTGTCCAATCTGGTTTATTCCCGCTAGTCCAGAACACATGGGAGCAGAAATTTATATTAATGGCCTTTTATACTGGTTAAATGAAATGTATGATGAGGCGAAGGATTACATTAACCAATTGGGGACCCGACCGGTACTTTTCTCGATAAAATTGGATAAGGAATTTCAAACATTAAGGGATCTCAGTGAATATGATGATCGTGAGACTAATATTAAGTATCAAATAAACAAAGATGCGAGGGTTATTCATCTTGAAATTCCAATTGGTATTGTGCAGTTCTTATCACGCCCAAACAATGAAGGCGAACAGCAACTAATGGCTTTTATCTTGGACATGCTCGGATTGCTAATGGAAGCCACCGGAACAGGCAAACCGCTTGATCAATATAGCAGAAATTACATTGTACAAAATACTGTTCCTCTTGGTCCACAGAAAATGATGATCATCGCAACCGGTGACCGTGACCCTTGTGTTGCGGAAATTGATATCGATGACCCCAGAATGATCCCCAAATGTGATGTTTCCTATATATTGCAAAACCAGGTAGAATGGCTGGGTTATAAGACCTCCATTCCATTGAAAATTCCGGACAATGCAGGGAAAATGAAATTGTTTGAGGACCTGGTCTCTCTTCACTATAAAAAGTTGTGTTCAGAGCTAAAGGAGTATGATGGTCTTCCCTTATTGCTATTTCTTATGGGACGCCATGAGTCCCTTATTCAGGATCGTTCGTTCAGAAAAATCAATTATCCTGCGAGGCAAACTTGCTATGGAAAGTATTATGATGTTTATAAGAAGTTTTCAGAAACTGAACGTGAGCTTACGTTCAGTTTATTGGCAATGCGGGTTTTGATCGAATTCGTTGCTTGCAAGTTGCCTACTGGTAAAAAGCAGATTAATGATGATAATGCCGATATGCTATTGGCCATAACCGGGAAAGTAATACAATATGGTTCACTCTATGATGAGATCAAATATGACATACGTCGTATGGAGGTTGGTTTGTTGCCATCCGGAAGGATTGGTATTGATCTTAAGGAAGGCAATAAAGAGTTTGAAGAATTTACCGAGAAGCTATACGGAGAGGAATTTGACAGCTACCGGAAGAATTTTAAAATGGCATTTCACAGGCGAAATAAATCCGGTGACGAGAAAGTAAAGCAGGATGAATATCTTGAGCATGTCAATTCAGTGTTTAAAGAGAAATGGGGTGTCGGCGTTTATGATATACCGGTGCTTTCGCATGTAGTGGCCTATTATTTGTTTTCAAAAAATAAATCAATTGATATAATTTCAGAGAAGGATTTTATTGAACTTTTGAAAACCGAAACAGACTTTTTAGAATCTGAAATAGTCGGATACATCAATCAGCTTTGTTTTTTGCAGCGCGACGATATTCTTTCACCGCCCGCAGGCTACGCAAAATCTGATACTTTCCCCTGGCGTTATAACAGACGATTATCTTACCTCATCAGACCGATCATTAGATTAAAGGAAAGTGATGGTGATAAACTTATCATCAGTGCCCGTCATCTATGGGTAGCTACAGAGAACCTGGTTTCTGGTTTTGGCATGGGAACGTTAAAAGTTGATAAAGACCAGAAAGAATTGCAACAATTATTGGCAAAACAGAATGTGATTAAAGGAAAGGAATACCGCATTGAAGTATTCTCCTGGTTGACGGACAACTGTTCCAGCCTAAAGGTAATTGAACATGAAGTTAAAATATCAGGAAGAGGATTTTTCAAGACAACAGAGGACAAAGGTGATATTGATATACTTGCTATTGATCAGAAAAAAAAGATAATTTATTCAATCGAATGCAAGAACACCCATCAATCAAAGGTCGCCTACGAGTTCCGTCTTGAGATTGATAATTATCTTGGAAAAGACGGCAAGCCAGGAATGATCGAAAAGCACATTAAAAGAGATGTATGGCTCCGGGAAAACCATAAATATGTAGTTGAGAAGCTTGGACTTGATCCGGATTACCGCATTGTATCATTGGTTGTAACTCGGCATATCCTCCCAACCACGACCTCACAATTACCTCCAATACCTATTGTGTCCTTTTATGAATTGACTAAATTCGGCTTGGATCAATATACCGTGCCGGTTGAGTCTGAATAACTGAATTCATTTTACTATTCTGTCCAGTCCCGGTGTGTTCAAGATTCGCTCTATTTCAGTTTCAACTAATTCTGCTACTTCCTTTTTTATTAACCTGAAATTTTCATTGACCATTTGCGCAGAAACCTGATTAATTACCGGCAGATCTTTATAATATTGTGCTTCCATTTTTAGTTCCTCATGGTTGTTGATGATTTCTGAATGAAATGTCTTTAGCTTTATTTTATTAGTCGGATCATCTGCCACCATACCTACAAACTCCCCTGATGAAAGCCCTGCAATCTTAGACTGTGGTATGGCAAAATCCAACTGACTGGATTTACTTATCGAAGTATCTGTACGGTTAATTGAAATACTCTCTTTGACCTGATTAATTTTTCCGAATCGCTCAGAAAGGAATTTGGAGGTTTCCCCGGTCACCTGTCCGCTAATTATATTTCCCGTTATATTCATGATGACTGCCGACTGATCTGCCCCGTAATCTTT
>Ga0209812_10001264_pt1 | contig 18193 bp, 18 predicted proteins | sample JI71714BDNA_FD_187502 | JGI IMG/M metagenome (GOLD analysis project Ga0209812, IMG submission 187502) | Wastewater effluent complex algal communities from Wisconsin, to seasonally profile nutrient transformation and Carbon sequestration -... | ecosystem: Engineered > WWTP > Effluent > Algae...
AATATCTTTGTCAATCAAAGTAGGTGCCATCGTGATACCTTTTTGCTATAACATCAATAGTATAATGATGTATTTTATGTAATTTTGTTGTGCTATGTCTGAACAAATTATCCAACACGGATCAATCGAAAACATGTGAACTAAGGTGGGTAAGTGGACCTATTATATTTTGTGAGCTACAAATCTTGATCATCTTGTACAACATGGAATTATCGAAAATAAAGACTATCTCCATTTATCCAAAAAGAAACCTGATAATATTTTAGTTGGTTGAGCTAAAAAAGTATTTGCAGTTGTAGAGACTAAAATACCTAAAACTTTTGCATCAGCCAAAACACAACAAAAAGCAATTGATCAAGAATTAGAAGTGGCAAAAATTTTGTGAGCAAAGCTATATATCGCAACAGACGGTAGTAAATCTATCTGGATCAATCCTCAAACTGGTAATCGTATCTTAGATGAACAATGAAATGAAATTAATATTAAGCGAAATCATCTTGATGAGAAAATTGAAAAAATCCTTGTAAAAATTGAAGATAGTATTAGCGACCATAATGATCAAATCAAAGCAAAAGAACTTGTTGATCCATCCAATCTTGCAAAATCCATCTGGCAAGATATCCGAGCAGTAAGTGGGGCAACACCTGAAAATTGTCTGTATACCTTTGTAGAATTATTCATTTTCAAATATTTATCAGATTTGGGAATACTTGGTAAGTGATTTAATTTTGATACTTTATTAGAGTGGTTTAAGGATACGAATCCAGAAAAGACATTAGAGTATTATGCGAATACGATTAGAATGGAAATCAAAAAATTATTTCCAGCATGAATTGATTGAACTACAATCATTAATGGAACAATTTTTGTGTCTAAAGATAATGAAGCCGTGAGATGATATAGTACAGTTTTTCAAAAGGTAATATACAAATTCCGTGATTATGGAGAGCTAAAACATATTGATCATGACTTTAAGTCAAAACTTTTTGAATCTTTCCTTAAAGAATCAATCAGTAAGAAAAACCGATGACAATATTTCACACCGCTCAAAGTAGTGAGAGCGATGGTCAAAATGGCTGATATCAAGTCATGAATGACAATATGAGACCCCGCTTGTGGTGTAGGTAAATTTTTACTTGAAACCGTATTGGATAATGTAGATAAGTTTTATGAAGTCAAAAACAATAAGCTTGAATCCAAGATTAATCTCATAGGATATGATAAATGATTTGATAAAGATGAGCAAAAAACCATCATCCTTGCAAAGGCAAATATGTTAATCTATTTCTGTGATCTAATTAAAGATTATCCTAATATTACACCACAATTTGCAGATCTATTTAATCATACATTTACGCTCAAGACAAACTCAATATTGGGTACTCTGAAAAACCCAGAACCCAGTAAATATGATATAATTTTGACTAATCCTCCATATGTGGTTAGCGGTAGTAGCAACCTCAAAGAAGAAATCAAAAAAGCATGATTAGAATGATCATATACGATACCGTCTATCGGTATTGAATGATTGTTTATGGAGTGGATCATTAAGTGACTTAAGCCATGATGACAAGCTTTGGTAGTAGTGCCTGATTGATTTTTAAACCGTCAAAATGATAAACATCTGCGTAAATATCTTCTTGAGCAGTGTTATTTGGATGCAATTATTTCATTACCTCTCAAAACATTTTTTACCACTACTAAAAAGACTTATATTCTTGTTATTACCAAAAAGTACGATACTCAAAAAGAAGTCCAAATTGATCCAGTATTTACCTATCTGGTAAGCGAAGTAGGTGAGACAATGGATATCTATCGTTTTGATACTGACACTAATCATCTCAATGATGCTGTAGATATGTATAACTTCTATAAAGCATATAGTAGGTGAGATAAATGAAAATTATTACAAAATGCAGTATTTAATGCTGATTCAAGATGTAAGTTACAAAATATTGATTTATTTAATCCAGAAGAAAACTGGCAAGTAGATAGACGATGGTCTAATGAAGAGAAGATCGCTCTTGGTATTCAAGATGAAAAGAATACTGCAACTCTTCAAGAGTTCATAGAACTGATTGATGAGACTAATAATATGATGAATGAATATAAAGATTTATTAAAGAATTTATCTGATAAATCTATGGTATGAAAATAGTAAAGATATGAGATATTTTTGATGTTATTAAGGGAAAACCTTCTTATACCAAAAGTTATGGTGTAGCTCATAAATGAGATTATCCTGTTTTTTCTGCTTCAAATAATGCTCCTCTTACTTTTACTGATACTTTTGATTTTGACGGAAAATATATTACATGGGCTACAAATGGTTTTGCTTGATATATTAAAATAATTGAATGAAGATTTAGTGTCAATTGAGATAGATGAGTACTTATCCCAAAATATGATAATATTGATATTGAGTATATTAAATATATGTTAGAGCCCATCTTGAGATGACTTGCAAAAGGTAGAAAATGAGATAATGCAGAAAATGAATTTACCAAGGTTTACCCACGAATGGTGGAGCAAGTGGAAATTCAAATTCCTACAAAAGAAGATTGAGAATTTGATTTACAGGCACAACAAGAAATCACTTCTTACTATATTTTGATTGATGAATTTAAAAATCAAATTATAGGATATCAAAATAAGATTAATAAGCTACAGGTATTAGTGGAAGATTCTGGCAAGAAGGAAAGATTAAAAATAAATGAGATTATTGATTTTAGCACTTCTACAAACAATAGTAAATTTACTAAGACTTTTATTCAGGCGCATCCTTGAGAAATACCAGTTTATAGTGCATCGAAGGAAGATACTCCCGGTTATGGCTATGTTGCTGATAAATTGGCATGAATAAAATACTTTCATGATTGTTTAACTTGGAATATAGATTGATCTATTGGTACCGTCTTTTATCGCAAAGGAAGATTTTCGCTATCAGAAAAAGTAATCCCTCTACCCATAAAGGAAGAATTTATAAACTCTATAGATCAACTATATCTAAAATTTACATTAGAAGCCACCTTATCATTACAAGATTATGGATTTTGAAATAAGGCATGATCTTGAAAAATAGGTCAAGTAGAAATTCAAATTCCAGTTGATCAATATTGATTTTTTGATTTAATGAAACAAAAAGAAATAGCAGAGATCTATGAAACAATCGCTTACATAAAGTTACAAATATCTGAGAAATTGCAAGTTTTACAAGATTTACAAATAACTATTTAATCTCGATGCAAAAAATAATCACTATCACCCTCGATTGAGATGAAACGAATCACGATGAAATTCTTGATCTTATTATATCTCAGATCAAAGATGGGATGATTTCTGGTCAAAATGAAAAAGAAGACGGCTCATACCGCTTCTCTGTTCAGTCTAATATTGATTAATTCTTCTACTATTTTCTCAATCTTCCAAGATCCACAATCTTCACATCATCCAGCTGATCTACAAATCACTGATCATGTGATACCATAATGATCGCTCACTTGTATTTACTGATTGCCTCTGCGATCACTGGCAAGTGACGGAAGTTGATATGATTAGTCGGCTCGTCGAGGATCAATAGATGTGGCTGCTGAATCACAAATCTTGCATAACATAAGAGTCCCTTCTGACCTTCTGATAGTGATGACACAGTATTCTTGAGGATGTCACCCTTGAGCAAGAACTGTGCGGCTACACGATATGCATCTTGATCTGTGATTGCGTCAGACATCTCGCGTAGCGCATCCCATACTACCATATCCATATCCAATGCATTAAAATCTTGACTATAATATCATACTCTGACTCAATCATGGATTGTCGCATCACCATCATGAGCATTGACGAGTCTACGAAGCAATGTTGTCTTACCGATACCATTTGGTCATTTGAGGAGCACTCTATCTCACTTTCTCAATTCTAAGTCGAGCTTATGAGAAACAGGTGTCCAATCAAGTCCCATGAGTGATACATTATTGATTGTTACGATTGGACCATTAAGATTCTCAAATGGGATCTCAAAGTTAGTAATGGTTTTATCATCCCTTCTGACTTCAACTTTGTTTTCTTCTGCTTCCTCGATATCATCACGGAACTTACTTGCGAGTTTACGCATCTTACCTCCTTTGTTAGCGAAGAAGTTGACTTTGTCTTTTTTGTCCTGGATTTCTTTTTCCATACGAGCATTGAGCATCTCATCACGCTCAATCTGACGAGCAATCTGCTCTACCGCATCATAATAATCTCACCAGTATTGTTCCACTTTCTTCATGTGTACATTAAGATACAAGACTCAATCAGTAAACATATTGAGAAAGTCTGCGTCATGCGAAATCACAACCACTGTCTTGTCATATCCGAGCAAGAATCCGATCAGATTACCAATACCATCTCCATCCAAGTTATTGGTCGGCTCATCAAGGAGCAAAATATCAGGATCCTGGATCAACGCATATGCTAATAACAAACGAGCTTGTTGTCACCCAGAGAAGTCTCTCAGCTTCTTAGTATAATCTGAAACTGGTAGACTAACCTCTTCAAATACTTTAGCCATATCACGATCAAGTTGATAATTTTTTTCATCAAATGCTGTAGCAAACCACTCAGATATTGTCATATCAAGTTGATCTCTAGGGATCACCTGACGAGCAATAGCAATTTTTTTGCCCTGAGCAAGCACCACTTTTCATACTTGAGGCTGCAACTCTCCTAAGATCATTTTAAAAATCGTAGATTTTCCGGCACCATTTTGACCCATAATAGTGATTTTAGTATTTTCACGGATTGAAAAATCTGCATACTCAAGAATTACTTTTTTCTCGTCATATGCAAATGATACGTTATCAAAACGTAAAATAACAGGATTGTTCTGATTAGACATTAAATTAATAAGTTATAGGGCAAAGGTTATAGGGCAAAGGTTGATTTGCCGTAGGGAAGTGATCATGGCACGTCCGATATGTATTCATTATAATGATTTTAGCAAGAAAAAAAGATGAAATTTCGCACATTGCATCTCATCTTAAAATCAGTATTCTGTTTTTTTGATTTTGATTTTTATTTTTCTCCTATCATCGATATGTTTAATGACATAACAAACACACTCATCGATCTTGTCTGACAATTTTGATATTTCTGATTATTTGTCGCATGCTTTTTTGAAAATCTATTTCCCCCAATTCCCAGTGAGCTTATTATGCCATTTGGTGGTATTTTAGCATCAAGATGAGAGATGACTGTATGGTGAGCCATTATTGCTACAAGTTTGTGATCTACCGTAGGTAGTCTTCCTTATTATCGACTATGACTCTATCTACACAAAAACAAAGTCCTTGACCTAACAGATCGCTATGGTAAATATTTCTTTACAACTCGTGATGACATGGAAGAAGTATACAAAACATTTGTAAAATACGGATATGGAATTGTATTTTTTGCTCGTTTTATACCACTTGGTAGATGATTTATATCACTACCTGCTGGTAGTGCAAAAATGCCATTCTGGAAATTTCTATGTTATAGCTATGCTGGGACTGCTATTCGATCTACTGTTCTTACTCTTGTGTGATATATCTTTGGAGAAAATCAGGAACAAATCAACAACATTATGTCACAATTTGAACACATTATCTTACCAATCGCTCTACTTATACTATTGTGGTTTATTGTAAGGTACTATCTCAATAAGCACTGTGCAAAATAATAATACCACCATTTTATTACTTTATTAATTTGATTATTTCATGAACTCTCCCAAGGTCTGACTCATTATCCTCGATGGACGAGGAATTGCACAGGATCCTACAAGATCTGCTATTGCTCAAGCTCATACACCTAACTTTGATCACTTATGGGACACATATCCTCATACCACTTTGATCACTTATGGCGAACAAGTAGGCCTACCTGAGGGACAGATGGGCAATAGTGAAGTCTGACATATGAATATTGGTGCGTGACGTGTAGTGTATCAAGATCTTGTCAAAATTGGTAAATCGATGCGTGAATGAGATTTTGCCAATAATGAGACCCTCATAGCAGCCATCAATCAAGCTAAGTCAGCATCGTCTCCTATTCATCTCATATGACTCGTATCTGATGGTGGAGTACATAGTCACATCGATCATCTTGAGTATATGATTGATATCTGTCATAATGCTGGCGTACAGACGGTCGTACATGCCATTACAGATGGTCGTGATGTTGGACCTCAGACAGGTATTGGATTTATTACTCGTTTGCACGAGTTTTGTCAAACTCGTAATAGCCATATTCAGTCTATCATTGGTCGCTACTATGCGATGGATAGGGACAATCGTTGGGAGAGAGTAGCTAAGGCATATGACTTAATGGTCAAAGGACAAGGACAATCATTTAATAATCCAGTAGAAGCACTTCAGGCGAGTTATGATACAGGAATATATGATGAATTTGTAGAACCGATTACCATCAGCAGATGAAAGGACACAACGGAAGACACAAAGGACACATTGTGATCATCTTCTAATCATCTTATATCTACTGGCTCTATTGTCATTGTCACCAATTTCCGCACTGATCGTGGTCGTGAGATAGTCAATGCTCTCAGTCAGCAAGACCATCTAGAGTATCACATGAAGAAGCTTGATCTCACGATGATTACTATGACCAACTATGATGATAGTTTTCAGTGAGTTCACGTACTCTCACCTCGTCAAAATCTCACCATGACTTTGTGAGAAGTGCTATCTCTTGCAGGCAAGACACAACTGAGGATTGCTGAGACAGAAAAGTACCCCCATGTCACATTCTTCTTTTCTGGAGGACAGGAGGTGGAGTTTGAGGGTGAACATAGAATTGTAATCCCATCGCCAAAAGTAGCTACGTATGATCTCCAACCCGAGATGTCCGCACCAGTTGTCACTCAGTCAGCGATTCAGTTTATTCAAGATAGTCAACCAGATTTTGTCGTACTCAATTATGCAAATACTGACATGGTCTGACATACCTGAATGATGAATGCTGCCGTCAAGGCTGCCGAAGCAGTTGACGCTGGACTGGGGCAGTTGATTGATTCCACTCTACCGCTTGGATATACATGGATTGTGATAGCTGATCATGGTAATGCAGATATTATTACAAATAAAGATGGCTCTCCACACACAGCCCACACACTCAATCCTGTACCATGTATTATCGTATCACAAGAGCCAGTGAACGTAACTCTCTCAGAAGGTAAACTTGCTGATGTGGCACCAACTATCTTGAAGTTGATGTGAATTAGTCAACCACCACATATGGATGGAATAAGTTTAATATAATCAAAAAGATTTCCTCGAAGCTCGCTTCGTAGGCACAATCTTTTTAGATCACCATACTGCGTGTGCTTGCACCGCGGTAGTTGATTCACACTTGATATTATTACATAATTAGATACATTACTAGTGACTTACTTTGGTTACTAGTTTTTTGATATGAAATCATCATCCTCATCAGCACACAATCTTGGTATTATTGACATCAAGCGACGCAAAGATTCGTTACCAACTACTATTGATGATGTTTCGATTGAGACACTACAATATTGACATCGTTACAGTCCTGATCAACGTAAGGCATTACAACAGATATTACTTAACACACATACTGTAATTCCATGAGCTTATGTACTAGCTTATGATGCAAAGGGAAATGTGCCTTTTCAAATTTCTGACCATCTGATGTTATGAAAATTTCCGTGAGGAAAACACGATCAATCAACATTATATGAAATCCTTATTGATGTGGCTGCCAATACAACAACCGAACAGCGTCGTGCCTTGAAAGAGGTATTGAAACATAACAAACCCAAACAAATACTACAAGCACTTTTGCAAGAACAATCAAACATTGATCCATATATTATTACCCATACACCCAATAATCTTCTCCAGCAACGAGCATCAATTGTCTCTACATCCAAGCCACGAGATATACCACAACTTATTGAATTAGGAAAACACAAAGACGCAAAACCATTTATGGCCGCACGGCTTGATATTGACAACAAAGCTATCAAAGATTTTATTAGCAAAAAACAATGAACTAGTGACAACTCTATCACACTTCTGGATGAGCTTGAGCAACCGCAAGTGCACAAACCTAAGCAACGAGATACCTATAATAAACTATTTGATTCGCCCAACGAAACAGTCCCCGACACAGCAACAAGAGAATATCAAGAGGAAACATGATACCAACTTACACCCTCCAAATTAACTCCCACATCGATCATCTATGAAACTAAGCTCACCGGCCAATGAAATCCATATCTTAAACAACGTACACTATTGGAACACAGCTGACTACTTTGAAATCCCTGAAAAATCAAATATTCTGCCTCCGAAAAACAACAAAAGCTATATCTTGAAACTAATAAGAATATACAAGAATTATATGAAACACTATCATCTCTCACCAGTCAAAAACTACAAGGACCTTCTCGATGGAAAAGAGTACTATGACAAGAAGGGCCATATAATCGTAAACTATCGTCAGCCCTTCTTACTTTTGTGTTATTGAAATTCCTTGTACAACATAAACACTAGATCAAAGTCAGAATAGTACCAATGATCATCTGCAAAGCAATCGCCAACAAGATAATGCCCAATATTCTTGTCATCACAGAAATACCCATATCTCCTAACTTCTCAATCACAATCGATCAATACCTCATTGCAATATATACTACTACTGCTCCTACCAATGCAGCCACTACTAGTTGCCGTGTTACATAGCTGTCAGCATTACTAATCATATACGCAATACTACCCGGACCAGAAGTCATCGGAATCACTAATGGTATAATCAGACCGCTATCTCGTTTGCGTTGTTTGTGATGATGTAAAGACGCCTCAGACACAGTTATTGCAGATAAATTTCATTGAGCAAGATTCCATGCTACTCGACCAATCACACATCATCATGCAATCCTAAAATACTCAATCTCCAAACCAAAGATCGTCAGTATTGTATCACCAAATAATGCTGCACACGTTAGTACTACCAATGCTCATCACGCAATCATCAGTGAATCACGAGTCAATTGCTTGGATGAAACGTGAGGATACATAGATACATACGCAGGCACTGTGGTCAATGGATTTAAAATAATCAGTAATCATACAATTAAAGACAGCATCACACTAATCGGTATAAAATAAATAGTTGCACATCACGTCCCTCTAGTAAGTTGTGATTGATTACTATTAAATCTTTTTGAGCAATCTATCAAGAAAGACATTACCCACCACAATACTCAATACACCAATACCCACCAATTGGAGAATTAATCCTAAAAGTACATCATCGATTCACACACCAATCAAATCTAATAATCACATATTAAATAATGTTACTAAAGAATTATGAGTGATTAGCCATGATATCCACATCATTACCACTGCTACCAGCATACCAATACTCAAAATAATCGCAATGTGAATTAAGTATGGTCACTTAATCTGCCAATAACTTGCCCCCAAAAGCTTCTGCACCTGAATTACATCCTTAAATCCATAAAACTTAATTCTAATAATAAACAAAAGAAATACTACAATAATGGCAATAATAAACAACACTAGTCACAGACTAATAATAGTAGTTGCATTACCAAGATTGATTACATTGACCACCCTTTGTTCTTGTTTGACCAATATCTCATCACGATTATCTCATAATGTATTTACAATAATAGGTTGATATTTTTGTGCAATCTCTTTGAGTACTTCATATTCCTGACTGTTTTGGAACATGATATACATTGTGGCTGGTAGAGGATTGCCAATACCATATTTGTCAAAACTTTCGACAACATCCGGCAACTTTCTTGATAATGAGTTAAAAGCATCTTCACGAGAATAATACTCTACTCTCATGCCACGATCTTCAAGCTCCTTGGTCATCTCAAAAACCTGCTTGGTAATACGATCTTCCTGACTTGGAATCGACTTAATATATAGATATACTCATAATTTAGACTGAACATTGTCTACAGCCTGATTAAGTCATAGTTTAAGTCAGCTAATAATATTCAATAAGAACACCAATGCTGCAATCATCATCATAAATCATAGTGTCTGAAAGAGATGATTGACACTAATTGCACGCAAATGAGATAATAGCCAACTATTGTGACGAGGATTAAGCAATTCTGACTTAATAGAGGTAATGATACGAGTATAATTCATAATCTATAACAAAAATAATAAAACATCAAACTACTAGTATCTACTAGATACAAAATCTTTGTACAATGCAATCTTATGCTGATAATATGTCAAATCTTTATCAAATGTTTGTAATTTATTGGATTGTTTCTCAAAATATGCAATCATTTTTTTGACTCACTTATAGTCATGTTCAAGTGTATAAACCTGAATCAGATTATAAATAATTTCAGCATCAAACTTGTTAATATCATATGCCTGCAATAAAAAATCCACTCATTTTTGATGATTACCATACCAATACTGAGCCATAGCATAAGCTCTCACTACTTCTGCATTTTCAAAATTTGTGAGTTTGATTGCTTTTTGTAGATATTGCAATGATTCATGTCGTTGAGTTTTTTCCATTGCTAAAATACCTTTGGTGTACAACACCATTGGATCAGCGTCTCACCCAGTCTGAATGAGAAAATCAACCGCTTTTTCTGCTTTTTCTACCTCTCAGGATTGATATTGAATATCGGCAACCTGCATCAATGCTTCAGGATTTTCTGGATCAGAAACGAGAATAGAATTAACCATCTTAAGTGCATCAGTAAACTTACCAGCCTTCTTAAGCTTCTCAATTTGCTGATAAAAATCTTGTGGAATATATGCCATACGTCGTGTATAATAAAATACTAGCATAAATATAGTGATACAAACACCAAGAGGCAAAAAATGATACATGTTTGGGATCTTACTGATTGCGATATTAGATATGCATCAAATAATTATTGACATTATCTACTGTTTTCACTGTGTAAGTTGGTTTTGGGTTGGAAATTGGATAAATCTTATGTATGGTATTAGTACTATAAAGTTATATAAAACAATTTATTTATTATTTTCTATTTTATTATGAAATTAAGCAAAATTAGATGTGGTGTGCTGATAATATTGGGTCTATTGAGTTTGTTTTGAACTTCTTGGGCAACTGATGAGCAGGAAGAAATTGTTGATCGAATGTACGATAAGTGAATGACAAAATATACTACTTTAAAAGAATTTCGTCCATATGATAAAATAACAAGAGAAGAAGCTTCAAAAATTATTATGCAATATGCTTCTAAGAATAGTTTTTTTCTCAAGAATTTTGAAAAATGAAAAACATGTTTTTTTAATGATTCTTATTTATTTGATAGAACCCTCTCTCAAGATATATTCACGGCTTGTGAATATTGAGTCTTTAAGTGATATGGTGGAAATTTTCACCCGAAAAAAAACATGAAACAAGCTGAGGCTATTGCGGTTGTGATAAGAGTAAAAAAAGGTCCGCTACCAGAAGATGAATCTGTATGGTATCAAAGATACTTTGATGAAGCAAGGGTATGGTGAGTTTTAACAAATACTAGTAGTAGATGATTATATGATGTATGATCTACAGATATCTCGAGGATTGACTTTGGAACAATGTTGTATAATGCCTATAAAACAAGATGGGAGTTAAACTGACAATTTATGGAGCCATATGCACATGTACTAGCAGGAATTGAATACTCATGGCGATCAGAAGATTGAAAAAAACTCATCAAAACAAACATAAAAGATCTCGCACAAGCCCATAATATGTTAGATTCTAATGAATCTTATGAGCTTTTGTATTTTTCCCCCAGTGATAGAAAATTAATCGAATGATTAGAAAATGGTGTAGTGTGATTATTGATATGAGAGAGTAGAACATTGAAAATTCTTCCAGAATATGGATTTTGATATAAAGATAATTCTTGGGTTATTGATGTACCCACGGACTTTTTTACTAAACAAGGAATTTCGCCAACAATATGAAAACGATATAATGTTCCTTTTGAAAATGGAGATAGAAGAGAATGACAGATTATAAATATAAATAAGGAAACGGTTTCTGTTGATTTTAATCCGCCATATGTTGGTAAAACAATAATAGCAAAAGTTAAACTTATAAGTATACAAAGATAGTTGGTACTTTAATTTTAACTTAAATTATATGCATATTAAAAAAATAGACACTACTACACAAGCAGCTCCTACAGGTCACTGGCGTCCAGCCAATCTGGATGAATTTGTGGGTCAAGAAGATATCAAGAGCGTTATTCGTCATGCGATCCACTCTGCACAGGTGAGATCTGATAGTCTTGGGCATATCCTGCTCAATGGTCCTAGTGGTTTCGGTAAGACGACGCTCGCACATATCATCGCGGCGAGCTGCGATGTCCACTGTCATGTGATTACTGGATATGCGATTGCCAAGCCTGCAGACCTCATCTCTGTACTCAATGCTCTCCAGACGGGTGATATCCTCTTTATCGATGAGATTCATAGACTCAAACCCATAATGGAAGAGATCTTATACACCGCCATGGAAGATAACCTCATCGACATGGTGATGCCCGATGGTGGATCAGTCAGACTACCTGTCAATCCATTTACGCTTATTGGTGCGACGACCAAGCCTGAGTCACTGTCTGCTCCGCTCAAAAATAGATTTGTCTATAAGTTTTTCTTCTCAGGGTATTCGCTTGAGGAAAAGCAACAAATCATCCAGCTGTATCTGAATCATTATGCGATCAAGTCTGACTGAAAGCAGGTCTATGAGATTGCTCGTAAGTCTGACTCTGTGCCCAGAGAAATCCGCAACACGATCGTGATGATGCGTGACTACCTGATCGCACATGGGCAAACTCCAGACAGTCTCGAGATTAGTCGTGAGCATCGGTCACAGTTCCTCGGATGGAGTAAAGTACAAGACGGGTGACTGACGCCACTGCATCAGAAGTATCTGGATATCCTCGCAGAGTCAGATAGACCGATGAGTCTGACGACACTGGCGATCAAGATGTGATTGGATACTGGTAGTATCGAATATGAGATTGAGCCACTCCTCATCAAACTGGGGAAGATTGAGAAGACGAGTAGAGGAAGGAGGTTGAGTTAGGTTATAATAAGTACTCGTCATTGCACTGATTGCATCAGCAAAAACTTAGTACGAAGCAATATATTATATCATATTACAATAGTTCATGTCACAAGAAAATCTCATTACTACTTTGGAATCGCTTGCCCAATCATGAGCAGTCACAAATTTTAATAGTGATGAACTTGCTAAGCTTTTATGCGATATGTATGTTGCAGATCAGCAAGAGAGAAAATTATGAATACAGAACTGAGTCATGAAAATAGACATAGATAAAATAACTTATAATTTACTGCAAAATATTGAATCAAAGCTACATTATCTTGATTTTGAGACTAAATGTAAAATAAAGATCTTTGAGGAAGAAAAGACATGCACTGTAAGCCATATTCTTTGGTTACTTATTCAACATCAAGATCATGATGTTGCTTTCCAAAAAGAAATGATGGATAAATACGGGGATATGTTTAGTCTCACGGATAAGGCATATCTTGAAGATAGAATAAGGGTTAATACTAGTCAACCACAAATTTATGTAACACAGTGAATTACCTTCCTATCTCAGGATAGACGATATTTTCAACCAATCGAATGAGTTATTTGAAACTCATCACCAGAGGAGTGAGTAGTATTTTTGACTGAGTGAGAAATTAATTTGATTAATGGTAAAAGAGCTGCAAGAAATATGTCAACAATTCAAGAGTATTTCAAAACTCGACAAAAAAAATGATATAATTATTATGATAGTCCTGTAATGGTTAAAGATGTAAACTCTATTAATATTTTACGAAATAAGTATTATAATAGTATTCAATAATATTTTCTTATTATGCTCATCCGCTCCACGTCCATTATTGCACATTCACTTGTCGAGGGAGATCTCAGACAGTTTACTCACACACTCAATCAACAGCCAATCACTGACACTGATAGCATCATCCCCATCACCCACAAAGGTCAGCTGACCCAAATCAACCGAAAAGATCTCAGTGAAGGCATGTCTCCATGGTCAGCATATCATCGTGATTGGCTGACCTCATTCACACTTGACCTTGACCATCTACGTCAGGGTATCACATGGTATCGTGAGGTAGATGATGATGGAGTATTGCATTCATACTGGTTCAAGTGATCAGCTGGTCAGAGCGAATATTACAATGAGTTATTGGCTCATTTTGGTACTGGTTTGAGATGTGAGACGGTTGGGCGTTATACAAGCATCGTAGGGATGACGGCTTCGCCTCATCCGTGGACTAGGTATATTTCAGAGGGAATATTAGATACTGCGGACGGAGAAAACGCCATCCCTACGCAAATTTCCCAAAAGGAGAGGGAGTCAATTTCCCAATCGATTTCACGTCTCCTGTGACTTTTACTCGTCTATGGCACTATCCAGCAGACCAATGGTATATGTACTGCTCTCAAGATTAACCTTCCAGTCACATGATATACGAGATCACAGATGCAACTATTACAAGAAGATTGTACACTACTAAGGAATCATGGTCTCTTTGTCCAGTGGTATCTTGTTGGCACTGGCATCAAACAAAATCTGGAGCTTGTCACCAATGATGCCGAATTACTCCAATTGTTACTTTCTCACCTACAATATATTGACTCTAGCATCACAATGACTACATTTGATACACTATATAAGCGTAGCATTGAAGTTATACAGTGACAATGACAGTCTCTACCATTGATTGCCAAACCTCGCACACTATGATAAATATGCTATCTTATGTTTATATAGTATCACCGATTACTGATATTAGTAGCCTACATCTAGAATATGGCATCATACTCACAAGAGTTTATTGAACTACTACGTAGACAAGATCCCAAAACATTCGAAAAGCTGTATCAAGAAACAGCTGACCAATTTTTTCGTTATTGTCAGACATATTACTTTTTGGATGATAGTGAAATCAACGATATCATCAGTGACTTTTTTGTGAAAATATGGTCACTTCTACCTACACTCAAACACGATTACAATCTCAATGCTTTCTTATGGACCGTGTTTAAAAATAGCTGCAAAGACTACTTCAAAAAATCTAAAGAACATTATTGAACAGATGAGCAACTCCAATCACGAGCACAGGATCCTGAAGATACAGATCCGGAGCAACTTGATATCTTAGAGCAAAGCTTTCAGTTTGAACAGATCAAACAAGCACTATCTCAACTCGATCCAGTCAGCCAAGAAATTATTCATCTCAAATTTATTGAACACCAATCATATGAAAATATTGCACAGATCACACACCTATCTGAATCTAATGTAAGACAAAAGTGCTCTAGATGACTCAGACAACTTCAATCTTTACTTGCCACAACCCTCTAATGAAGATTATTCACGAACCATCTCACATGATCTCACTTATTTGTCGTGTACTACTATGATGACTACTACTGCATTTTGTATTGATTACACGACTTGAATATCGTATGAGTCTGACTGGTATATGACTGACATTGGTTGCACTTCGAAAAGAGATTGTATTACTTTTGTGGGCTTGCTGGTTATGAATATATCATCATCGTCATATCATACAACTATGGAATCATCAACCACTATTTCGTCTGATTAGCGTGTTATTGGCTTTGACTCTTGCATCTACATGACTAGTGAGTGCATTCTGATGATATGCACTAAGCTCATATATCATGGCAGCCAAATATAATCTTGTTTGATTTGGTATTGGACGATTAGGGTATATTAGTGGGTCTATGGTGGATTGGTGAGTGGTTAAGCGCATACATAAACGATATATCGTTGTCATTAAGTGTGCTCTACTACTGTCTGTGCTATGGTATGCAGTCATTGTTGTCAAACCATGAGCGCTCAAATTTCTATGATACAATCAATATGTATATGAATGAACACTCAATGCACAACCACCAGCCGTCTATTACTCAGAGATGACTAGTGGTATCCAGCGTAATCAATTTGTCTTTGAGCGCCCTATTACCTATGGTTTTTGGCTCGTCATGTTGTGGCCTCTGTTCTTTGTTGCCGTATTGAGACATAAACCAATATCTGAGACACGACTATGGTGGCTACTGTATGTACTAGCAATTGTAGTTACATTTAGTAGAGCGGCACGGTGAAGTTGGTTGATCCAATTGGGTATTTTAGGATATCGAACCTACCAGCACAACTTCAAACGTTTTGCTCGCACTGTTTTGATACCAGCCGTTATGTTTATCATCTGAATTAGTGCATTATGATATCATCAAATCTTTGGTGGATGAAGACAGTTTTCTAATACATGACATATCAATGCTCTTATTACTAGCGTCCATGCTGTCCAAGATCACCGATTCCTATGACGATGACCAGGCAGTGTTGGTCCTGCATCACATCACTTTGGTTTATGATATAATACTGAAAATCAATTCTTACAAGTATGGATTGAATATTGACTAGTCTGATTTATCTGATGGTTATCCTTGTTTATGGTTATCATTATTGGATGATGACGAGTGTGGATATATCACCGTAAACGCAATAAGTTAGGAGACTACCTCATTGCATACAGTATTGGCATGATAGGACTAGCAATCTCATGAATCGTACTCCATCCATGGGTGGATCGTATGGTTGTATGGCCAATGATGGTGCTTGTGGGTATCAGTCGGTGAACATACATATCTCTCTACAACAAAAACTCAAGCATAGACTAAATATCTCTACTATTTATCAATTTATTATTGAAACAATGATTATATCTATTTGAGGCAAAGTAGGAGCAGGAAAAGGAACGGTTGCTCAAGTGCTATGTGACACATTATGATATGAACATGTGAGTGTCGGTGCTATCAAGCGCAAAAAAGCAGAACAAATGGGTATCGATATTCATGAATTTAATAGACTTGGTAGCTTACCTGAAAATACTGAAAAATTTGAGCATGACTATGAACTCTATCAACAGTCTCTCAAACTCACTGATAAAATCGTATTAGATAGCAGACTAGCGTTCTACAACCAACCCCATTCATTCAAAGTATTTCTTCAAGTAAGTGATGAGATAGCAGCTCGTAGACTACTCAATGACACTAAAAGATTTGGTGAAGTAGTAGGAAATTATGATATGGTTTTAGAAAAACTAAAGGCAAGAAATATGTTAGATAGAACAAAATATCAAAAAATATATGGTGTCGATATTCATGATATTGGTAAGTATAATGTTATTATTGATACTGATCAGTTTGATGCACAACAAGTCGCAGATATTGTCCTTTTTACATTTGAAAAATGGATGAGTAATAAATCTTTATAATTCTTTCTACGTTATATGACTCTCTCAATCAATAATTTATCTGTTTCTATTGCAGATAAGACCATCCTCAATGATGTATCCATGAATTTCCAACTTGGCAAAAACTACTGCATCGTAGGTAAAAATGGTAGTGGTAAATCAAGCTTGCTTCTTACTCTCATGGGTCATCCTGCCTATGAAGTTATTAACTGAGAGGCAATGCTTGATGGACAAAATATCCTCGAGCTTGATCCACATGAGAGAGCGAAACTGGGTATCTTCCTTGCATTTCAGACAATACCTGAGATCAAGGGCGTGAAGCTATTTGAGTTTCTGCGTACGATCTATAATGCGAGATTTGATACCAATGAGACATTTCTCAATTTCAAAAAGATTATCGAGCCGCTCGTGGCAGAGCTTGCGATCGATAGAGAGTTCCTCTGGCGTGATGTCAATGTAGGATTTAGTGGGTGAGAGAGACGCAAGATCGAGATTCTCCAGCTTAAACTTCTCCAGCCCAAATATGTATTGCTTGATGAGGTGGATAGCTGACTGGATGTGGATGCTTTTCGTGCTGTTGCGAGTCTGCTTGCTACTTATGATGGTCCTGAGGTGAGTTATATCATCGTGACACACTACTTCACGATCTTGGATTATATTCCTGTAGATGAAGTGTATCTGCTAGAGGCCGGAGTAGTCAAATCTCATGGCTGAGTAGAGCTTGCGCACTCAGTCAGAGATCATGGATTTTCATGAGAAACAAAAAGTGAATAACGAAGAATGAATAATCTAGAAATCCTAATGATTGACTT
>Ga0209812_10001265_pt1 | contig 18191 bp, 16 predicted proteins | sample JI71714BDNA_FD_187502 | JGI IMG/M metagenome (GOLD analysis project Ga0209812, IMG submission 187502) | Wastewater effluent complex algal communities from Wisconsin, to seasonally profile nutrient transformation and Carbon sequestration -... | ecosystem: Engineered > WWTP > Effluent > Algae...
TCTGTAGTCATTGTATCATCTGTAGTCATTGTATCATCTGTAGTCATTGTATCATCTGTAGTCATTGTATCATCTGTAGTCATTGTATCATCTGTAGTCATTGTATCATCTGTAGTCATTGTATCATCTGTAGTCATTGTATCATCTGTAGTCATTGTATCATCTGTAGTCATTGTATCATCTGTAGTCATTGTATCATCTGTAGTCATTGTATCATTACTAGGTTCTTCCCAAGATAGTTCATCTTCGGTATTCATACTCGTCTCGTCGATAACTCATTCTTCGGATATAGTTTCTTCTTGATCTGAAGTGATTTCATCGGCGTATGAAGAGTCGCTCGTTGAGTCAGTAGTTTGGTCGCTTGTGAATTCTTCTGCCTGAGCTATCTCATCTGCAGAATCTGTACTATACTGATCTTCAGATCGTACTACATCATTGCTGTCATAACCTGTAGTAGTTTCATCTTCTTGTGTTGCAGTAGTAAAGCTATCATCTGATCATTCATCTGTATTAATTTCTGTTGAATCGACTGTGCTTTGATCTACGGTAGATTGATCAACAAAACTTCCATCATCTCCTCATGAAGATTCTCCTTGATCTCAAGAAGGTATCATTGCCTCATCCTCACTCACATCATCAGGCAAGATACCGAGGCGCGCTGAGATTTCAGCCTCGACAAATTCTCTTTTACGACCAAATTTTTTGGCAGAGTATTCTTTGAGTACTTCTGCTACTTTAGTGTTTTTATAGTCTTGTGACCAGATAGTATCTAGAGAGAATACACGAGAGGTAGCGTTGTTGATATTGAGTTTGAGGTATGTCTTGAAGTTTGAGATACCAATAATATCTTGTGCCGAAAGAACTGGTGCGTACTCTTTTTCCAAGAATTCTGCATCAGGGGCACCCACTTTGAATGATTGCATTGTTCCTACATTACCAAAGACCGCATCTTTGACTCATGTTTTACCACTGTCTCCAATATTTTCTTTGGCTCATCCATCAAGTTGTGCAATATACTGGTGTGCCATAATGAGCGAGAGGCGATATTTACGAGCTTCGGATAAAATATCTGCAAATGCTTCTGTTACAAAGTTTTGGAATTCATCGACATACAAGAAGAAGTCACGACGCTGTTCTTCTGGAATATCAGCACGAGACATTGCTCCATTCGCAATTTGTGCAACGATAATCATACCTAATAGACTTGTATTTCTGTCTCAGATTTTACCTTTTGATAGATTGACAAGAAGAATCTTTCATTCGTCCATACATTGACGGAAATTGATAACTGATTGAGTCTGACCAATGATATTTCTCATAATACGATTGGTTGAGAAGTCAACGAATTTTGCTGTGAGATATGGGATGATTTCTTCTTTTTCACGATCACCAATACTTGCATAGGTCTTTTCCCAGAAGTTGCGTACAATTGCATTCGTAACTTTTGATACTTTGTATTCTCTATATGCTTCATCAGTATATAGTCTAGGTATATCAAGAATAGTAGCAGGATCATCAAAATCTTCCAATAGTGTCAGACTACCAAATTTAAAATATTCTTGCAATCTAGGACCAAATACTTCTGGACCAAATAGTTTAAGGAACATTTGTGTGGCATCATTGACAACACGATCAGCATCATTGATGGTATTGATGTGATAGAGATTGAGTCCCATTGGGCGCTCTTCATCTCCAGCATTAAAATAGATAACATCTTTAGCACGAGATGCAGGTATGTAGTTTAGTATTGACTCTACAAGGTCTCAGTGAGGGTCAATCATGCAAAAACCATCTCCATTCCATGCGTCTTGACGAGCAAGAAAGTCAAGTAATACCGACTTACCTCAACCAGACTTACCAATGATATAATGATGTCTTGTGCGATCTTTACGTTTCATGTAGATTGGCGTAAATTTATTACGATGCACATTGACTCAGATAAGAGATCCATCCTTAAATATCTTCAAACCCGCTTTGGTGGTTGATGTAGTGATAGTAACGCTTTTGCTTCCATCTTCTCATGTGCTGATTTGATCAGCAGGAATGTCCTTATGTTTGACTGGATCGTATGTGACTACTTGTGTAGTTTCTTCTGTTTTAGTTCATACTGCCCAATGGTTGCTATCTACAAATAGTTCTGGTATTTTTCACCCTCTAAATGATTCGCTGACTACTCCTGTGACTATATATCAGCTTTCTTCCTTAAGTTCTATCAGATTGTCAGGTGCAGCGAGTACTTTGTAGTCCATCCATTTGATAATTGGACTACGATTATAGTATCAATCTGGAAAGTGAAATAATGAAGATAGAGCATTTTCTGAGAAAATATTTCTCTTAAAAAAGAATGCTATCAGATGAAATTGAAGAGCAATCTGCCATAATGGTTCTAGTAACCATTCAAACACATCAGAAAAGAGTTGATTGTGATCGAGCTCGTTATTATATTCATCTTTATAGACTACGAATGTTGATGCAATATTTCTGATATTTTCTTTGAGTTGTGTAGCATTATCAGAGCTGGATGATATTAGTACTGACGCGTCAAAGGCATTCTTTCCTGCTTCTTCTCCCATAATATTGAGTGCTTCTTCTTTGCTTTTGGTCATACGAACCATATCTTTACCTCACTCAATTGGTCATAGTGCACTTGGGTCTGTTTTTTTGAAGACTTTGAGAAGTATGAATGGATTGAGGTAGTGGTATCGACGTTTGGGGTTGGTGTATCTTGAGTCATTACGATATAGTCATTCAGACCATTTGAGTGCTTTCTTATTGAATCGTTGTCCGGTAGGTTTGATCGTGATCTGAATCGTAAAAATATCATCATTGGATATTTTTGATATGGTATCGATGACATTATTGAGAGGATCATCTTCTAGTTGTTTATAGGTTCTAATTGGAAAGATAGGATCTTTGACTGGTTCCATTGGGATGACATCACAATAACGACGACCGAAGAAATTTGGTTTTTCTGTTACTTCGATAGTTGACTCTGAGTATTGTGCAGATATTGCTCCTTCAATAATATTTTGATATTCTGGATATACTCATACGATATAGTGTAGTTGGCCATTTTCATAGTGAAGCATGAGGCTGACTCTTGGTTTATTGAAGAGTTTCTCCATGATGGTATCCCAAAGAGATAGTTCTCATAATTTATGCATTGAACGAAATACTTGTGACATACGTCAGATTTTTTCTTTCATATCTTTGGCGAGTTCTTTTTCTTTTTCACGTTCTGACTTTGTATCTCCACGTGGTACGAGAATCTTGAGGTAAATCATTCTGTGTGCATTTGCAATATCATACATGATTTCCATTGCACGACGACCAATACTATATCACAACACAATTACAGCGATTATGATCAGACTAATCTGACCAAATAGTAGTCCTTGTTCAACTCATGGTATGTTGCTTATAGGATTATTGGTTCCTGAAGACGATTGTGTGCTAGTAAATGTTCCCACAAAATCTGACCATATTGTCGATAGAGATGAAATATCATTGGATGATATAGTATCAGCTGCATTGTGGGTAGTTGTTGGTAACTCATCAACATATGTAGCAATTGCCGCATTACCTCACATCAATTCACGACAAGATGCTTTATGTGTATCTCCTCGTGCTATTTGTGTGATTCTAGATACATTCGTACGTAGCTGTGGATTAGATGAAACAGCTTGGATGAGTTCATTTTGACAGTCGAGTAGGTTCATAAGGATAGAAAGTTATAAGGTTTGTAAAATCTCGTCTTTACAATTATAGTGTTGATATGATGTGGAGTCAATTATGATACTTGACGATAGATATATTGTGTGATAGTAATTGACAATATTTTTAAATATTAAAAAAATGCTTAATAATCCCGAGACATAATACTTATCATCGATTTCGTGTGAATCTAAAAAACTCACTTAAAAATATTAAGTGAAGTATATGGAACTGTGATATAGTGTTATAAGTTATCCTCTTACAACAACGTATTAGCTGTTTGATGAGTTATCCGTATGAGAAATGTCTTAGGTAAAGTAGATTATCGATCTACTTTTATGTCAATGATGAATAACTATGCCACATTGCAATTGCTCCTGCTTGGCCGACATTGAGGGACTCTTTGGAGCCGACCATGGGGATGTGAAGGACTCAGTCGACTAATGAGAGGGTGGACTGTTCGACTCCATCTGGCTCATTTCATACCAACAGCGCAAACCTTCCATCTAGTAGTTTCCAATCAAGGGATCTTATGTCTGAACTATTCTCGGTGATTTCCAATGCATAGACTGGTCAGTAGTGTTGTCTGGCAAAGTTGACTGCATCGTGACTTGCAATAATATCTGATCCATCAAAATGTCTACCAGGAAATTCATAGATCCTGATCATTTGCTCTGCTCCTAATGATGTTTTTTGGACTTTTGTATGAGAGAGCGGTGATGGTGTATATCATGCGATGATTACATCTCGTCATAGCGCATCAGCAGTGCGCACAATATTTCATACGTTATAAGCACTACGAAGATTTTCAAGAATAATTGCTGCCATAGTATAGAATAGTGAGATAGTTATATCGTTATACTGATTTAGATTATGTGATCAATCTTTTGTGTGTGATGCTTTGGGCTGGTATTGTTTGGTAAGATGAGTATAATCAAAAAGATTTCCTCGAAGCTTGCTTCGTAGGCACAATCTTTTTAGATCACCATACCGCGTGTGCTTGCACCGCGGTAGTTCATTACTTTGTGTTGTTATTGTTCTATCAATAAGATGTTGAGCAATCAATCAGATTGAGTTATGAAGATTCTATTGTGTTATAGTGTATCGTGTCGATGATGCGATGTAATAGTATTGTCTTGATTATAGTGAAGTTCTATATGGTTTTAGTCTATTTTAGTGACATATGAGACATATTACTTATCTTTGGTCTTGGTTAAAAATTGGGTGATTATTGGTGTGAGTGTTGTTTTTTGTTATTTTTTATCTTGTGACAATTAATACTACAAGTACCAAGTGATATTTTTTGCGTCAGAGTATGAGGGAGTTGGAGTCTGTTCAATTTCGTCATAATGTGGCAGCATTCCAGGTGGCCATTGCGAGAAGACAATTACGAGACAAGGTTGATGTGAACTATGTCAATCAGTGGGATACGAGACAACAACAGCAACAAACCAATATTATTCGTATGGAGTTGCAATAAGTAGTTTTTAGAAGATATTTTGATACATATGTGAACAATAATTGCTATTATAATCGGTATATGAATGTTGATGACGCTTGTCATTATACATGAGTTAGGTCACTTTTGGGCTGCAAAAAAAATGTGAGTAAAGGTATTGGAGTTTGGTGTGTGAATCCCACCCAAGGCGACAACATTGTGGACAGACAAGGATGGTACTTCCTATACACTCAATCGAATTCCGTTATGAGGATTTGTCAGACTCAAAGGTGAAAATCCAGATGATGAAGAGGAGTTTTTGGCTAATGATAGTCTTATTACTGCTACATTATGGAGTAAGATTGTCATTTTATTGGCAGGAATTACGATGAATTTTATTGCTACTTATCTGATTTTTGTCGTTGTATTTATGGTGGGAGTGACTCCATTGTCAATTGTACCTGATACATCAATAAGTAATGCTTCATATCTGTCTCCTACGGTAGCGTCACTACAATCTAAGTGATATACTGATGGTGATATCACTCAACAGGCAGCTATTGTGCAAGATGTATTATCTTCATCACGAGCACAACAACAATGAATTGTGTCGTGAGATCGTATTGTTTCAGTGTGATGAGTGTCGATGTGATTGTATGATATTCTTATGAATCTATCTCAGCTGTCAGGCTCCTTGCAGTTAGGTGTTGAAAAAGCTGATTGAACGGTTGTATCATATGGATACATCTGTAGTGATACTCCATGTCAGTTATGAGTGTCCTTTGCGAGACCACTATTCAATCGTGTACAATTAGGTCATCAGGCTTGGTGAGCTGCATGGAGTGAGCTCACTTATCAATCAAGTGCAATGATGAGAGGCTTGGGTCGTATTGGTGCGAGTTTGATATCATTTGATGCACAAACAACAGCAAATGGTCTTAAAATGATGTCGGGTCCAGCTGGTGTGATTAAGATTGGTCAAGATATTATTAATACAAGAGGACGGTCAGCATATCTTGCATTTGCATGATTGATTTCATTGTCATTGGCATTGTTCAACCTGCTCCCAATACCAGCTCTAGATGGTGGTAGGGTAGTATGATCTATTATTCAGGTAGTTGGAAGATTCAAGCCTCAGAAGTACTTTGTGATTGAAAATTATATCAATATGTTCTTCTTCATTGCCTTGATGGCATTATGAATTTATGTACTCTGACAAGATCTTGTGAGAGCTTGGGGATTGTTTGGGGGATAGAGGAAGTGATTTTAGTAGATTTTTTAGACCCTTATTGTTTGGATATAGATGAAAATTTATTATGCTCATAGTATTAGATGACAGCATCAAGAATGAGAGTGGACTGCTCTTGAGGTGCTTTCATATCTCCAGTGATTGGGTCATGAAGTTTTGTCTGAGGAGATTTGGACCACTCATGCAGCCCTTACAGATGAGGAGATTTATGCGAGAGATACCGCTATGATTCGTGATTGTGATATGGTTTTGGCTAATGTGACGAATACGAGCTTGTGAGTATGATATGAGTTATGATATGCTGAAGCTTTGGGCAAAAAAATTATTTGTTTCTATCAATCAAATCTTGTTGATCGTGTTTCTGCTATGATTAGTGGTAATCCTAAGTTTAAAGTATATGCAATTAATGCTATTGATCAAATTAAGCCTGTTTTATCTTCGTAATTTTTTTCTCATGAAACAAGTTGTTATTGCTTCACAAAATCCCGTTAAGGTAAATACAATCAAAAATTGCTTTGCGAAAGTATTTCCTGAGCAAGAGTTTGAATATATTAGTGTGAATGTCGCTTCTGATGTGCCAGATCAACCATTAGGCGATGATCAGACATTATTATGAGCTCAAAATAGAGTCAAAAATGCAAGAAAACTCTATCCTGATGCTGAATTTGTGTCTGCTGGTTTGGAATGATGAGTTACTATTGATGAAGACTGAATAGGATGGTCTTATGCTCGAATTTATGTGGAATCTCATGATAAAGTGGGAATGGCTAAGACTGCTATGCTGCAATTACCACCAAGGGTAGTTGAGCTTTTGAAAACTGGTATAGAATTAGGAGATGCTGATGATATTGTTTTTTGACAAACTAACTCTAAGCAAAAAATGTGAGCAGTATGATTACTCACAGATTGATTAATCGATAGGATAATGTTCTATGAACACGCTTGCATCTTAGCACTTATTCCATTTCTCAAAACTGAACTATATTAATATGTCCACCACTACCAACAACTATACATCTCAATCAATTACTCATACCACAGAAGCGGTAGATATTTTTTACTCCAGCAATGGAGTGAAGCAGATTGTCTGTGAGTCTGATTCTACTCTTAATTACCTTGTGATTGTGTCTGATGCACAGGTCGTGATTGATGTGAGTCATTTGGCTTGATCTCAGGCGGTGATTCATGCCATTGTGATGTCATCATGAGCCCCTACGAGTCTCAAATTTACGAGTACTCTTGTAGAATCCAAGTCGATGAGTAATATTCATATTGTGTCATTTTGTACTCCACATAGTGATATTACGGTGGATGGTAATGTGATTATTGATCCAGGGATCTCGTGATCTACTTGAAATCTACTAGAACAAAATGTATTATTATGATGAAGGATGAAACTCCGTACTCTACCAGTCCTTGATGTGAGAAGTAATGATATCTCAGCGTCTCATGGAGCCAAGGTAGATCGTATTGATCCAATGCAATTATTTTACTGTATGTCGAGATGATTGACTCGTGAGCAAAGCACTCAGTTGATCATTGGGAGTATGATTACTGATCTTGTCTCCCATGTTCAGTCAGATGAGGTTGTTCGCCCTCTGATTGAGATGTTGAGTAATCATGTTTTATCTTGTATATGACTATCATGACCCCAAATTCAGGCACCAAGCAATCGATCGCATCGAGTATCGCATCACTTGCACTCAATCCAGCCGAAACCCTCGGCAATAATATAGCAAAAATGATGGATACACCATCTACTTCTTCTCTTGTTACCTCCAAGAAATGACAAATTAGTGCATCTCTTGATCAATATGAAGATAATCTTATCGCACAAAGACAACCATAGAGCACTGTTGTGTATCGTGTGGTGTATGTGTTTTTTTGTGATTAGATAGTTTTATTTTTACAGTGGTAGTTTGTATGATATATTATTGATTCTGACGTATGATAAGGTCTTGTGTGGCAATCGTAGATAGTATACGTCGTTTGATCTATTCACGTGATTTTTGGGAAGAGTATGTATTTTATGTGTTGTATTTGGCATTATTGGGATTTGTGGTGCAGGTGTTATTATTAGATGTTGTATTGCATGATTATTTGGCTGTTTTGTTGTTACAATTATGTAGTTTATTTGGTAGCGCTATATTATTTGTAGGACTCAAAACACATTATCAACCATCTACTTATCGATCCAAATTATGATATTTTATTTTAGCCAATGGTCCATGGCTCGGTATCTTATATCATGCGATCAATGGTATGATGACTGATGATTTGATGATTTATGGGTGTTTGATGATGATTGTAACGATGGTGTGATGACATTTTTATGATGTATTATTTGATCAGTGTTGTGATTGGGCATATAGACTCAGGACTTTATATCGTAAGCGTAAGCATAAGCGTTAATGAAAATAATTAATGAATCTTTTATTTGTTTGCATTGCAAACAACTTGTGTCCCAGGCACAAGGGACTTGCCGTAATCACTGTCCATATTGTTGGGTTTCTCAACATGTAGACTGACAGATTCCATGAGATAGATCCACTAGTTGTCACTGAATCATGTATCCAACTACCTATGAGATAGCCAATGGTATGACCAAAGTCAGCTTCAAATGTGTCCAATGCGGCAAAGTACATCGTAACAAAACTCTGCCCGATGACAATATGATGGTTCTCGATGAGAAAATCGCAGAATATAAAGTCATCTTGGAGCGCAAGTATGTCGAGCAGATGAGAGATGAGCCAGTCAAAACGAAGAAATGGAAGGGGAGAATAATAAGGGGGTAAGTTTAGTGTTGCGAAATGTAGGCACTATCATTATACTGGTGGTAGTATTTTTGTATATGAATTGATATGAGTCATGGTGTCATAAAGTCAAAACTTAGTTTATCTTGATTGAATGAATGATCCGGCGGTTTGGTTGATGGATCTAAGGGTGTAGAATTATTTGGTAATTTTATTAGTTCGATTTATCATGAAGAAGGTCTTGGTAGATTTACTTCAAATACAACAACAAGATGAATAGTCTCCTATAGGTGAATTGAATATGTTTTTGTTTACGGGCAAGACGTATCTAGCGTATATGAAAGTCAGGGTATTGTTCCATTTGATTGTTCTTCTTTGGAAGAATTAGTTGTTTGTTTAAAACAATATTTTCAACCATATCAAAATATGTATCCAGGGTTATGGGATTGTGATTGGTCTAATTTAGTTGATTTACCAGTAGAATCTATTTGACTGTCTCAAATGATTCATCAGCGGAGCAATGGTTTGGGTATATGGTATATGTGATATATAAAAAGATGACAATCAAAATTGAGTCATCCATGACAGACTTTTGCTGTTTGGCTTCCTTATAGTCTCAATGGCTACCCCGTTCGTTTGAGAAATGTTGGCATGAGGCAAATAGTTTCTTTTGATGCTCCAACTTTACGTGGCGAAGATGAGGATCGTGCATGTCCAATAGTTATTTTTCAGCCATAAGGTTACCCAAATCGTCCACCACCTACAATATCCGAATAAGGAAGTGCTTGGTTTTTTTTCTGTTCTGATTCGTTTAGTGCGACCTTATCTACAAGATTGTTTCGCTTATTGTTGGCATGTCATTTGGTCCATCATCGACTCACATCCATAAGAGTAGTCAGCCTATCCAATTCTACCCATAGTCATTGATTAGCAACTGGTTTACGTGCTGCTGTGCGTCGTCAGTTGCGCTTTCGGTTGGTGATTCGAGATTCGATACCGTTTTTGACATATTGACTGTCGGTGATGAGTGTGGCTGACTTCATTCATTGTTGATGAGACCACTGGAGAGCTGAGATTGCTCATAGGAGTTCCATCTGATTGTTGGTGACATTGGTATAGCCATCTGATAGAAGTGCTATTTGATTTCAGTGTTTATCGATAACTACTGCAGCTCGTCCACCATATCATGGATTACCAATACAGGATCAGTCGGTGTAAATAGTTATAAAGTTCATAAAGTTATAAGGTTTATAAGGTAGGGACGAATGGGGCGCGTAGCTAATCCTTTAGGATAATACGTCCAATAAAGAATTGTACCTATCATGATGATATGGGTGACGAAAGCAAGAACAAACTAGTATCACAATGATATGTTATATATGGGTGGTTATTGTTTTGTGTGATCTTGCTGGAGATATTGTTTGAGACGATGTTTGCTAAGGTAGTAGCAATTGGTGGGAATGATCCATTCTTGTTTATTGTTGAGGTAGATTGTTGTAGTTAGTCCCTTGTCTTTGTTTTCTCCTATAATTTTGTCAATATATGGTGGATTGTTGCTGATGAGATAACTACCAACAACAGATCTGGTATCAGTCTTAGTAAATATGATGTGTTGTTGTGTGAGTTGATTGCAGTGTCTGTGGATTCGTTCGATGAGTGGTATAGGATTATAGTTGGGGCTGTCTAGGTAGTTCACTATTGATTTGCTGTTGATTGCTAGTGATGGTGGTGGATAGAGAAGCTCAATCATATGTTCGACAATATCTGGGGTAATATACTTGAGCCTTGGAGATATTGACTTGGAGTTGTTATTGGGTGCTATGATCATCAATTGTCACTTGGGATTGATGCTTAGCGTATGGTATTGGTTGCTGTATATATGTTGATTATTGGGTAGAGCATGATAGAGTTTCTTTGGAGATATTAGTGGTCGTTTTGAGAAGATAGATCTAAGATCTAAGATTGTATTAATAACATCTTCATGATAGCTAGGCTGTTGGCTATATCGTGTATATAGTTTAGTGAGGTGTTCATTGATGTCTCTTGATGTATTGTTCATATAATAATTGCTTCATAATATATAAATAATAATACGATATCAATACGATATCAATACGATACTATTCTTTAATCTGCATATCGTTGTCTCCTTTAACCACATACTCAGCCACCTCACTAATATTGTCTTTGATGTGGATCATATGTTCTTTGATGCTTGCAAATTGTTGCTGCGATTCACGTAGACGCTGTGCGATTTGTTTGATTTCTTGATTAAACAGAAATGCCCATGCAATCAATTCTGTGCCAATAAATACCAAAAATCATACTACAATCATCCATCGTGTATCAATGAGTTGAGGAAATAATGCTCCAATGAGGAAGCTTGGTATAAATGTGGCACTGACCCAAATTGTGGTTGACAGTAATGAGTTGAGTCAGAATTGTACAATATTCATACGACCTATGCCGGCTAGTATTGGCAAAAATGATCTAATATGCAAGAATTTCCCAATATAGAATATTTTGTCTCAATATTTTTCTAGTGCTGCTTGTGCATAGTAGAGGTGTTTTTTCTTGAAGTATCGTGTATCTGGTTTGGTGTAGAATGATGCTCCAATTTTGTATGAGCTATAATATCATAGAATATCTCACACTACCGTTGCCACAATTGCACATATGAGCATAATAATTGCTGACCATCGTCTTTGATTGGCTCATAGTATCAGTCATGATGTATATAAGAGCAGATCTGCTGGTATCATAAAGCCAAAAAATGTACCCATTTCCAAGATTAATCATGTTGATATGATAATAATTGCAATAACGGTAGGCCATATACCTCATGTTGAAATATTATCATAAAATTCTTGTTGGAGTGGTATTTCACTCACATATGTAGTGCTTTGAAATGATTGTTGTGTTTCTTGATTCATATCAAAATTATACTCATGTTATATTATTTTTGCAACTATTGGTGGATCATGTGATGATGAGTGATGGATAGTGGCGTGAAAGTTTATATCATGCACAACATAGTGGCAATATTTTTGCTGGACGTTTCCCTTGAATTTGTATGAGTGATCGATATATGATAGTTTAGTAAGACACATGATGTTGTATTATAAAATATTTTATATACTATATATTGTGTTTTTGTTTTTACTTCGTTATTGTTTATATGATGTCCCAAACACAGTGAAAAAAGCTTATTGGTAAGAAAAAAGTAACAGATGGCATCAAGCTTGATGGTACAACCAATGTATTCCACAAACTATATGTAGATCAAAAAAGAGCTATCTGGTTCCCGGAAGAGCTGAATGTTCATCAGGACGCTGTTGATTGGGGAAATATGACAGAATCTGAGAAGAATTTGTTTACTAATTTGGTATGATATTTTGTAACTTCAGAGCTATTGGTACAAAATGTACTGGGTGAATCATTCTATGGCTATATCAAAGATCCAAGAGCTAAGATGGCGATGACTGCTCAGATGTTTATGGAAGATATCCATTCTGACTTTTTCGAAATGGTCTTGAATACCTTTGCGATGGATAGAGAGAGAGTGTATAATATGACTACTGACAATCCTATTATGCGTCGCAAGCAAGCACTCGTAGCAGAGGCAGCCGACAAGATCTCTATGTCTTCATGATGAGTCAATCCAGATAGCAACGAAGGTCAGAAAGCCATTTTACATGCCATTTTGTTGAGTAATATTATCCAAGAGGGAATCTTTTTCTATAGTGCGTTTGCGTTGTTCCTCGCGGTTCGTGAGACTGGTAAAATGAAAAATGTCTGCAATGGTATTGATCTTGTGTTGATTGATGAGAGTATGCATCTCAAGCTTGGTATTGAACTCATCTTACAGATGCTCGAAGATAATCCATCACTAGGAGAAGATATGGAATTCGTGGAGCATATTAGATCGACGATCATTGGCTGTACAGAGTTGGAGCTTGAGTTTGTCAGGGATCAGTTTGGTGGCAATAGTATTTACGACCTGAGCTATGCTGAGATGGAGCAATATATCAAATATATCACCGATCGTAGACTTGAAGAGCTTGGATTTGCGCCACATTATCTCATTCAGGCTAATCCTCTCAAATTCCTCCAGAAGCAAGACTTGATGACACTTCAGAACTTCTTCGAGGTAACTCCAAACCAGTATACTAATTTTTAGAATTACATCGTCTAAATTTAAAGATTTATGCCGTAAATAGTATTTTTTGATTTATATATGAAAAATAATAATTTTACATGTATTCCGTATATTCCTTATTATGCATGAGGGGTTGAAGATCAGCAAAACCAAATGAGCTTACTTGCTCATAAAGTAGAATGATTAAAAATTCTCGCCGGTAAAGAGTATTTCACCTATAAATCAATATTAGTGAAATTACTTGAATTAACAGAACCTGTTCTACTTTCAGAACACCTTAAGTTCATTGCTGAGTGCAAAAAGATGCCATATAATGAGTTTCATAATAAGGAATTATTAGATAAGAATAGACTTACTGAGGCTAAGAATTTCGATCATTTAACTGCTCAGTGAGCCATATCTCGACTAACGGATCCTAATAAATCAAATCGAGAACATATTTTACCTCGTGCTAACTATTGATTAGATATTGATAAAAATAAAAGAAAAATTGATCAAATTCAGCATGAAAAATGAATTAACAAGGTATTTGGAGGTGCGAGTCTGATTAGTAGAAGAGTAGAAGATTTGACAGATTGGTACGCTCCATCTCTTACTACAGAAATAAAATTGATGATGTATGAATTTGCAAAATTACCACTTGTTGATTTGTACCAAGCAGAAGTCATTGATCCAACCTATTTTCAGAAAATCAGAGATCGTGCAGCAAAAATCTATGTAAGAATGCAAAAATCAAATAAAAATTCTGCCCCCTCCCTTACGGAACAGCAAGTATATGATAGAATGCTTAAAAAGTCAGTATATCCTAAAATAAAAAGAAGATAAACTAATTTTTAATTTCATAATGACTATGGTATGTGAGCATATGTAGGTTGTCCAGAGGGTTTTGAATACTGGTCTGCAAGAGCCCAGAAAAGATTTCTTGATCGTGGTGAAGTCCCAGAGGAAAGTATATTTCGGCAAAAGGATCGTGGTGAAGTCCCAGAGGGGTGGAATGAGTTATATATTCAGTCTATGGCGGAAAATCTCCAAGAGTCTGATATTCCTACAGATACTATTCTTCCTCAACATCTTATTAAAGGTACTGGTAGCTGGGACTGAGGAGTAGATATTCTGACTTTTGATTCTTTTTATCGTAAATGGTGATTTGCTAAGAAGCCATATTACCACAAATCTGGTACTACTTCTATTGTTCCACGCCAATCTGTGACTATACAAAAGGGTAAATATCGTGAGACATATACAGTTCACTATGAGAATAAGAAGATTTTTTTTAATTTTATGTCGAGGGAGGAGATTACTATCCCTCCTTCTATCAATATATCTGATACATCTCAACCAAGATCAACATTTCAGTCTGATCCTCGTGGAGATCGTGTAGGTCAGCGATATAGGGATCATTAGTATGTGTTTGAGTTTCTCATTTATTTTATTATTTTTTAGTATAATGTCTAAATTTGTCATTCATCGTGATGGTCGTCAGGAGCCATTCAGTACCGAAAAGATCATTGACGCGATCAAATATCTTCTTGATGGTTCATCGATTAGTGATCCATTTGTGCCGATGTTCAAAATTATCAAAAATTTTGAGCTCAAGATGCCTGATCAGGTGACTACTGCTGAGATAGACCAGTTATTGCTCAAATCAATTGAAGGTTTGATTAGTGAGGATCCTGATTATGATATTCTAGCTACTAAGCAGCTTATCAAGATCACTAGTAAGAAAGTTGACAAGCAGCTAAACTCGTTTGCTGAATATATTCAGTTGTGAGTCAAGCTTGATATCCTTGATGCGAGATTGGCTGACTTTGATCTTGGTACTCTTGAGTTGAGTATCAATTATGATCGCGATGTTGAGTTTACCTATTTTGGACTATCGACGCTCGTCAATAAATATCTCATTAGAGATTTTGATCAAAATATCATCGAAAAACCTCAGTGGTTGTTTATGAGAGTAGCTATGTGATTGTCTCTCATCGAAGACAACAAAGAAGAGTTTGCGTTACAGCTGTATCATAAATTTTCACAGCTCAAATATACTCACGCCACACCAACACTATTTCATTCGGGTACCAAGATTCCACAATTGAGTAGTTGTTTTGTTAATGTGGTGGATGATACGATGGAAAATATTATGGACAAAGCCAAAGAGTGTGCATTGCTTGCCAAATATGCATGAGGTATTGGTATGTCTATCACCAAACTGAGAGCCACAGGATCGCACATCAAGGGTATCAACGGACAGTCATCTGGTCCGATTCCGTTTATTAAGATCTATGATTCGTTGGTGGGTGGTATTATGCAGTGAGGTAAGCGTAGAGCCAATATTGCAATGTATATGGAGCCATGGCACTATAACTTTTATGACTTCCTTGATCTCAAAGAGACCAATGGACATGATCACCTCAGAGCGAGAAACATCAATACTGCCGTATGGATACCAGATGAATTTATGAGAAGGGTATTGGCTGACGAAGATCGATATTTGTTTGATCCCAATGAATGTAGAGAGCTCACTGATACATGGGGTAGTGAATGGGAGTGATACTATGCCGATATGATTCGCAAGGCTGAGGCCGGTCAACTCAAACTATGGCAAAAGCTCAAAGCCCAAGATGTCTACAGATCAATCTTGACTCAGATGGCCAAGACTGGTAACTACTGGATCAACTTCAAAGATACAGCCAACCGTGCATCACAGTCTCCTCACTATGCTACGATTCATTCATCCAACCTCTGTACTGAGATCTTCATCCCTAATCGTAGTGATAGTACTGCTACTTGTACACTAGCGAGTATCAATTTGGGTAGATTTACTCAGATTAGAAATCATGACAATGTCAGAGAGATGTCATTTGAGGACAAGCTCAAGCTTATTGATATCGATGATATGAAGGCTACTATCAGACTTGCGATCAGAGCACTAGACAATGTTGTCACGATCAACTTCTACCCATCTGCAGAAGCCAAAAAGAACTCAGAAGATTTGAGACCATTGGGACTAGGTGTGATGGGACTGGGTGATCTCATGATCCAGCTCAACATTGCATATGATACTCCTGATGCAGTCAGACTATGTGATTATCTTGGTGAGGTGATGTATCAGACTGCTTTGGATACATCTGAGAAGCTTGCTGACGAAAGAGGTGCATTCTTGGACTATCAGCAGCATCCAGAACATTATACGTACAAGGCTCGTCGTAACTCACTCCTCTTAGCACTTATGCCTACAGCTACGACTAGTAATATCTTGGGTACCTCAAGTTGTATCGAGCCATATTTTTCAACTGTGTATTCTCGTGAGACAATCTCTGGTAAATTCACTGTGGTCAATACTCATCTTGTACGTCAGCTCAAAAAGGTGGGCATGTGGAATGATGAAATCAAATGACTCATCATTGCCAATCAAGGTAGTGTACAAGATATTGAAGAGCTCAACGATGTGATCGATAGACCAGTATTCAAGACAGTGTATGAGTCATCGCCACTTGCTCAGGTAGATATTGGCGCAGTACGACAAAAACATGTAGACCAAGGTATCTCTCGTAATATCTATGGAGCAGAGGAGTGGAGAGATAGGCTGTTTGATGTGTATGCGTATGCATGGCAGCAGGGTCTCAAGGGTACATATTACTGCTTTATCGAAAAGAAGCTCCAAGGTGAAAAATACACTCAAAATGTCAATAAGCGTGCTGGTAGAGCAGGATTTGGAGCAGTGCAGAATAAGGAAGAAGGACAAGTAACTTCTCTACCATCGAGTGGCACCGAGGTCCTTTCGGGAGAGGCTGGATGAGGGTCTATGCAAGCAGCTCCAATAAGATGATTCTGAGCACCAGCGGCTAGAGGATTTACAGCAGCAACTCCTACGACAGAACAAACCCCCTCGGCTACACCGTATCCCCCTTCTCAGGGGGAATGAGAAGTGATGGTACAGTGACTTACCAAATCACAAATCGAAGCAAAACTCATCGCAGAAAAATGACAAGACTACGTCGACAAGCTCAAAAAGTGAGAACTATACAATGGTAGCTGTCCTACCAATCCATTTGAAGCTGTCATGTGCGAAGCTTGTCAGTAAAGATAAAATTATATACATCGATTTACTAATTCTACACACGAGATCGAGATGAACTATCAAATCAAAAAACAATAAAAGGTTTCAGATGACATATCATTCAAAAAAGATCTCGTGAGATGTATTTCTCAGGGATCTTTTATCTTTTAAATCTAAAATAACTTATGAAATTGAAAATACCGACTTATGGCTAGATATAGAAAAAATCTCACAACTTTTGCAAGACCATATCTATATATAGCCGTCCAAAAAATTATGAGATTTAATGTTGATTATAGATCAATTTGGCGTAGGAACCAAGGGTTGATTTATAGTGAATATAGGTGGTCTTTGCAATCTATTTTTACCATATTTCAATAAAAAACATATGAATACAATATTAATATCTTATGACCTTTGAGGTCCTGAAAATTCCACTAGTTATAAAGCATTAATTGATAAAATACAATGATTTTCTATGTGGTGTAAACCTCTTGAGTCATTCTGGCTTGTAAAAACATCTTTATCTGCTGAGGCTACAAGAGATGCAATAAAACCGTTGCTGGATAAAAATGATAAACTAATAACCATCAATGTTACTAAAGATGCTGCTGCTTGGAGTGGATTTAGTGAGGAGGTATCAAGACGAATAATTGATAATATATAAATAATTTGACCACTTTCAGGTGGTTTTTTTACACTTGAAAAAATAAAGTTGTACAACTTGCATCTCGTTTTACTTTGGTTATAGTGTGGGAGCTTAGATCGGTTAAACAATAATTTTCGCACTTGTTGCGTTATTTTGCGTTTAAAATTAAAAGAAA